>Ga0302326_10000439_pt1 | contig 116632 bp, 101 predicted proteins | sample Palsa_T0_3_FD_202264 | JGI IMG/M metagenome (GOLD analysis project Ga0302326, IMG submission 202264) | Peat permafrost microbial communities from Stordalen Mire near Abisko, Sweden - Palsa_T0_3 | ecosystem: Environmental > Terrestrial > Soil > Palsa > Peat permafrost | place: Sweden: Abisko... | reverse complement strand
GAGCGACGGGAAGACCGGGACGGTGGCGAAGGGGAAGAACAGGTTGAGCGCATAATGCGGCAGGATGAGCGGCAGGTAGTCGTAGCGGTGGTGCCAGGCGACGACCCCGTACCTCATGCGGATCTCGTATTGCGCGACCACGAGGGCGAGAAGGAAGGCCCCGACCGCCCAGCCCGCCAGGCGCCTGCGGTTCACCAGGCAGAACAGGACCGCGGCGCCCGCAGCCTGGGGGTAGGTGAGGAGCGCGAGAACGACGAACAGGGCCGACCACCAGGGCCTCCGCCTGAGGAGCCACGCCGCGCAGAGGAAGATGCCGACCGTCTCGTAGCCGAAGCCCATCCCCCAGGTGAAGACCTCGAGCCTGAGCGGCGACAGGGCGAAGAGCAGGGCCGCGGGGAGCGCCCATCCCGGGCGCAGGGCCCTGCCGTAGGCCTCCGTCACCAGGAGCGAGAGGACGAGGCCTAGGACGAACACGAGGACGTGGAACTTGAGCGCCGTGGGCGCGCCGCAAGCGCACGCCACCAGCCACAGGACGGGATTCCAGCGCCGTCCGAACTCGACGTCTGTCAGCGACCACCGGACCGAGGCCCACCCGTGCCCGAGGTGCGGGTTCGAGACCAGCCAGCGCCAGTCATCGAGCCCCAGCCATCCCCATGAGAGCGACCGGGAGTAAGCCAGGAAGAACCCCGCGGTCACGCAGAGGAGGCAGAGGGGGCGGGCCCGGGGCCAGCGCGCGGGATCGCCGCCCGGGGCCGGGGTCGCTGGCGGGTCTGGGGGCGGCGCGCTCAAGTTTCAGGCGCCTCCGGGACGCGGTCCCGGGGGACGGCCGTCTTCGCCGAGCGCGGGGACCGGGCAGGTGGGGCTCATCATGGTCGCTCCCCCAAGGCTAGGCCCCCTGCCGGGATTCGAAAGCCCAATCGGGCCGGCGCGGCCGGTGCCTTTTCCCGCGGGACCCGGGGCCGAAATTTTTGCTGAGCGGAAACTTGACGGGCGGGCGCCGTCCCAGTTTAAGTCCCTGCTCCATCCCCAAAAACGAACGTATGAAAAGCCCACTCCGCCGCGCCCAGATTCCAGCCCTTGCCGCCTGCCTGACCCTTGTCGCCAGCCTATGCGCCGCCGACTCGCCGCCGCCGCCAGTCGCGCCCGCCATGCCCGCCGCGGCGCCCGCGACGGCACCGGCCGGAGCTCCCGCGCCCGGGCCGAAGGTCATGCCCCTCCAGCTGCCGAAGGCGCTCGAGGGCGTCGTGACCCTGGAGGAGTTCACCTCCCTCGTTAAGTTCCAGCAGGGCCTTCGCGAGAACCCCGAGATCGTGGCGCTCAACCAGCAGATTCGCGGCAAGATGAACGAGATGCTCGAGCTGCAGAAGAAGGCCCAGGCCGTGCAGCAGAAGGAGCTCGAGGCCCATCCCGACATCAAGGCGATCTCCGACAAGATCAAGGCTCACAGGCCGAAGCCCCCGATGGCTCCGGTTCCCCCGCCGAAGCCGCCCTCGCCGCTTTCGGCTCCGACCGCGGCACCGACCGCGGCTACGAAATAGCCGGATCGCCTGATTCCCTGGGCCGGATCCCGGCCCGGGGCTCGAGAGGCCCCTCGGGGTCCCGCGCCGCGCCGTAAATCCCGGCCCGGAAGGGCCCTTGCCCGGCCGCAAAGGCGAGATGGTCGGGGCGACAGGATTCGAACCTGCGACCTCCTGGTCCCAAACCAGGCGCTCTACCAGGCTAAGCTACACCCCGGGGTGAGGGGTCAACGGACGCCCCTTTGCTGGGGGAGTCAAGAAGGATGTCCCTAGGTACGCAATCTGCTTGCGTACCATGGCTCTTACCTCTCTCCTCACACCTCTTAACATACTATCCATGGACACTATTTCTCGCGAAAATAACAGCCTGCTGCCGATGGGCGGCGTCATTATCGGTGCCGTCGCGCTCATTATCGGAGGCTACGCGGCGATCAAGCTTTCCACCGTGAACCGCACCCTTGCCGCGCAGGCTGACAAGGTCGCGAAGATCGACGACATCGCGTCACAGGTCGCCTCGGCCGCGGCCGCGAGCGACAAGGCGGCGCGCGACATCACGACGTTGCAGAATTCGACGCAGGCCGCCGTGAACCAGCTCGGGACCGAGCTCGCTACTCTCGACGAGAAGGTGAAGCACATGGAGGAGGCCCACGTCGCAAGGGCGACCGCAAAGGGCGCGAGGGGCGGCGAGCCCGCAGTCGCGGGACCGGGCGAGTACATCGTGAAGTCGGGCGACACGGGCGCAAAGATCGCGCGTGCGAACGGCTGCACCCTGGGCGACCTCGAGTCGGTCAACGCCGGCGTCAGCTGGACCCACCTCAAGGTCGGCGAGAAGCTGAAGCTGCCAGAGAAGAAGTGACCGCCGGGGAACCCGCCCGGTGGGTTCGGGAGACGGAGCGCACCCTCGTCTCGACGAAGGTGCTCGACCTCAGGAGCGTCCGGTTCCGGCAGCCTGACGGCGGCCCATCGAAGGAATTCGTGGTGATACACGCGCCCGACTGGGTGAACGTGGTCGCGCTCACGCCCGGAGGGAACATCGTCCTCGTGCGCCAGTTCCGCTTCGGATCCGACGCGCTCTCGCTCGAGATCCCCGGCGGGATGATCGAGGAGGGCGAGGACCCGGTCGCCGCGGGCGTCCGGGAGCTGGAGGAGGAAACCGGATACGGCGGCGGGAAGGTGAGCCTCATCGGCAGCGTCCGGCCCAACCCCGCGATCCAGGACAACTGGTGCCACTTCGTCCTCGTCGACGGCGCCGTTCCGACGGGCCCCATGGACTGGGACGAGGACGAGGATATAGAGGTCTCGATGGCGCCCGCGGCGCAGGTGCTCGGCTGGGCGCGCTCCGGGGAGATCACGCACAGCCTCTCGGTCGCGGCACTCATGGTATTCGAGGGAAACCGCGGCGTTTGACTAAGCGTAACCGCCGGGTAGTGTGGGCGTCACCCTTACCCGTGGCCCTCCTCCCAACATCGGCATGATCCCCTCCCAATTCGCCAACAGCCCTGCGGCGCTCGGCGCGCCCGGGGAGTCGGGGACGCTCCCGAAGCCCCTGGAGCAGGAGATCCGGAGGATCTACTCCAGGAGCCCCGTCTACGGGCGGAGGTTCCCGCTCCACGACGAGGCGCTCCAGTGGTCCTGCTACAGGGAGATCCCGGCTCTTTCCAAGCGCGAGATCGTCGAGAGGGGGCACCAGTCCTTCTTTGAGGATTACGCCGAGATCGAGCGCGGGCTCGCCGACCGGCGCTTCGAGTACGAGAACACGTCCGGCACCACGTCCGCCCCGATGACGGTCATCATGGAGGACGGCTGGTGGTCGGCGCAGACGCTGCGGGCCTACCGCGCCTCGCCGATCCTGAGGGAGTTCGCGGAGCGGTCGCACCGCAAGTGCGTGCTCGCCCCGGTCGGCTGCTCAAGCAACCTCTGCCCCTACGAGGACCACCCGTTCCCGCACCGCTATTTCGACGGGACCGTCTACCTCAACCTCTCGAGCGACCCCTTCGCCTTCTCGGAGGCCGAGTGGGACCGGATAGTCCTTGAGCTCCAGGCGACGCAGCCGGAGCTGCTCGAGGGCGAACCGGTGTACCTGTCCCTCCTCGCCCGCGCGGCACTAAAGCGCGGCGTCAGGGTCCCCAGCATACGCGCCGTCATCCTCACCTACGGCAAGGCGAGCCTGCAGCACGGCCGGCGCATCGCGGAGGCCTTCCCCGCGCCGCAGGTCGACCTCTACGGCTCGACGGAGGCAGGCTACCTCTTCGTCGGCGAGGCCTTCAAGGACGACTCGAGGGTCATCGACGACAACGCGTTCATAGAGCTCGTGCCCTGGCGGCCGGGCGTCGACGGCGTCCACCAGATCCACGTCACGACCCGGGGGCGCGAGGCGATGCCGCTCCTGCGCTACCACACCGGGGACATCGTCCAGGCGACGCGGGATGGGTTCCGGATCCTCGGCCGCGAGCGCGACCTCCATTTCAGGCCTGACGGCTCGCTCGTGTCGGCCGCCGACGTCGACGCAGCCCTGCCGGGCGACTTCGCCTGCTGGCACTACTCGCTCGCGCAGACGGGCGAGAGCCGCTGGGACTTCCACTATGTGGCGGACAGGACCGCCGACAGCCGCGCCGTCGAGGCGGCCCTCTCCTCCCTCCTCGGGCCCGGGGTCCGCGTGGTCGCGTTCCGCCGCAAGTCGATAGCCCCGGCGGCGAGCGGAAAATTCGCCCTCCTGAAGCCTCTCGCCAGGGCTTAAAGCCTTCTCCGGCGGGTTAGTGCCTCTAATTTGACGCCCGCTGGGGCTGCCGGGCCTTTACTCCCCGGGCGGCGCCCGGTAGGTATTGTCTCCAGCGACCCCTCGCGATGGACCTTACCCGCAGCATCTTCGGTAGCTCGATCGGCAGGAAGCTGGTCATGGCCGTGACCGGCGTGGTCCTCATTTTGTTCGTGGTCGGGCACCTCGTGGGGAACCTCCAGGTCTTCGAGGACCCGGACAGGATAAACGGGTATTCGCATTTCCTGCAGTCGCTCGGGCCCGCGCTCTGGGCCGTGAGGATATTCCTGATCGTCTGCGTCTCGCTCCACGTCTGGGCGGCGACCGTCCTCGCGCTCGAGAGTCGGCGCGCCCGCGGCGACGAGCCCTATGCAGTTAAGAAATGGATACAGGCCACGGTCGCGTCCCGCTACATGCGCTGGACGGGCTACATCGTCCTCGCGTTCATCCTCTACCACCTCGCGCAGTTCACGGTCGGCGTCGCGCAGCCCGCGTCGTTCAAGGCGAACATCCCCCACTACGTGATGAGGGGGGACTATCACATCCTGGGCTTCACCGCCGTTCCCGCGGGAACGGAGGTCCTCGACGTCCGCTCCATGGTGATCAGGGGATTTTCGAACCCGGTCGTCGCCCTCTTCTACATCGTCGCCGTCGGGCTGCTGTCGCTGCACCTGCTCCACGGCGGCGAGAGCCTGTTCCAGACGCTCGGCTGGAGGAACCACCGCTGGGAGCGGGGCCTGCGCGTCGCTGTCACTGTGCTCTGCGCGGCGTACTTCCTCGGCAACCTGGCGATCCCGGGCGGCGTCCTTGTCGGGATCCTCAGGTAGGCACCCTGCGCCATGGTCCAACTCGACTCCAAGGTCCCGCAGGGCGAGCTCCCCGAGAAGTGGCGCAGGCACAAGGCGGCCATCCCGCTTGTCAACCCGTCGAACAAGCGAAAGTACGAGGTGATCGTCGTCGGCGCCGGGCTCGCCGGCGCGTCGGCCGCGGCCTCGCTCGCCGAACTCGGGTACAAGGTGGAGTGCTTCGTGTTCCACGACAGCCCGAGGCGCGCGCACTCGATCGCCGCGCAGGGCGGCATCAACGCCGCCAAGAACTACCAGAACGACGGGGACAGCGTCCACCGGCTCTTCTACGACACGGTCAAGGGCGGCGACTACCGCTCCCGCGAGGCGAACGTGCACCGCCTCGCCGAGGTGTCGGCCAGCATCATCGACCAGTGCGTGGCGCAGGGCGTCCCGTTCGCGCGCGAATACGGCGGCCTCCTTGCGAACAGGTCCTTCGGGGGCGCCCAGGTCTCCAGGACCTTCTACGCCCGCGGCCAGACCGGCCAGCAGCTGCTCCTCGGAGCCTACTCGGCCCTGTCGAAGGGCGTCGCCGGGGGCGGTATCAGGCTCCACACGCAGGCCGAGATGCTGGACCTCGTTGTCGTCGGCGGGCACGCCAAGGGCATCATCGTGCGCGACCTGGTCACCGGCGCCGTCACGCGGCACGCGGCCGACGCCGTCGTCCTCGCGACGGGCGGCTACGGCAACGTCTTCAACCTCTCGACCTACGCGCGCGGCTCGAACGCGACGGCGATATGGCGCGCCTACAAGCGCGGCGCGTGCTTCGCCAATCCCTGCTTCACGCAGATCCACCCGACCTGCATCCCGGTGACGGGCGATTACCAGTCAAAGCTGACGCTCATGTCGGAGTCGCTGCGCAACGACGGCAGGATATGGGTGCCCAAAAGGAAGGAGGACAGGCTGAAGGCCCCGGCGTCCATCGCCGAGGGCGACCGCGACTACTACCTCGAGCGCATCTACCCGAGCTTCGGCAACCTCTGCCCCCGCGACGTGGCCTCCCGCGCGGCGAAGCGGGTCTGCGACGAGGGTCGCGGGGTGGGCGAGGGCGGGCTCGGGGTCTACCTGGACTTCGCGGACGCCATCGGCCGCCTGGGCGAGGCCGGCGTGCGCGAGCGCTACGGCAACCTGTTTGACATCTACCACGAGATCACCAACGAGAACGCCTACAAGGTGCCCATGAGGATCTTCCCGGCCGTCCACTACACGATGGGCGGGCTCTGGGTGGACTACAACCTCATGTCCAACGTCCCGGGGCTCTTCGTCCTGGGCGAGGCGAACTTCTCCGACCACGGCGCGAACCGCCTCGGCGCGTCGGCGCTCATGCAGGGGCTGGGGGACGGCTACTTCGTGCTCCCGTACACGCTGGGCGGATACCTCGCGACCCAGAAGCCGGGCTCGCGGCCGAGGGTGGACGCCGCCGAGTTCGCCCAGGCCGAGGACGACGTCACGGCGTCGACGAACCGCCTGCTCTCGGTGAAGGGTAGCGAGCCCGTCAGCCATTTCCACAAGCGCCTGGGCCACATCATGTGGCAGCACTGCGGGATGGCCCGCAACAAGGCCGGTCTCGAGAGGGCGCTCCAGGAGATCCCCGCGCTGCGCGCGGAGTTCTGGGCCAACGTGCGCGTGCCCGGCTCCGCCGCCTCGTTCAACCAGTCGCTCGAGAAGGCGGCCCGCGTCGCCGACTTCCTCGAGCTCGGCGAGCTCATGTGCCGCGACGCCCTGACCCGCGAGGAGAGCTGCGGCTGCCATTTCCGGGAGGAGCACCAGTATCCCGACGGCGAGTGCAAGCGCGACGACGTCAACTTCGCGCACGTGGCCGCGTGGGAATACGCGGGCGAGGCCAGGGCGCCCGTGCGCAACGTCGAGCCGCTCACCTACGAGACCGTCAAGATGAGCGTGCGCAACTACAAGTGATGAGCGCGAAGACATTCAACGTCACCCTGCGCGTCTGGCGCCAGAGCGGCCCCGGGCAGCCGGGGCGGTTTGCCGAGTACGCCGTGCGCGACGTCAACCCCGACATGTCTTTCCTCGAGATGCTCGACGTCCTGAACGACGAGCTCACCGCAAAGGGGGAGGAGCCGATCGCGTTCGCGCACGACTGCCGCGAGGGGATCTGCGGGACGTGCTCGCTCACGATAGACGGAAAGCCGCACGGGCCGCTCCACGGCGTGGCCTCGTGCCAGACCTACATGCGCAGCTACAGGGAGGGCGACATGATCGTGGTCGAGCCCTTCCGGGCGAGGCCGTTCCCCGTCGTCAGGGACCTGGTCACCGACCGGAGCGCCTTTGACGCGATCCAGCAGGCGGGCGGCTTCATCACGGCGCGCACCGGCTCGGCGCCCGAGGCCAACTCGGTCCCGGTGCCGAAGGACGCCGCCGACCTCGCCATGGATGCGGCGCAGTGCATCGGGTGCGGCGCGTGCGTCGCGGCCTGCAAGAATTCGAGCGCGATGCTCTTCGTCGCGGCAAAGGTCTCACACCTCGGCCTGCTTCCCCAGGGCCAGCCGGAGCGCGACACCCGGGTCCTGGCGATGGTCAGCACGATGGACGGCCTCGGATTCGGCAGCTGCACGAACCAGTACGAGTGCAGCGCGGCTTGCCCGAAGCTGATCTCCCACGACTTCATCGCCAGGCTGAACCGGGACTACGCGAAGGCCGTGTTCCGCTCCGCGTTCAGGGCCGAGGCGGCGGGCTCCGAGGGGGCCTGAGGCCCCGGGCGGCTGGCGGCAAAACCTTGGGTTGCGCGGAGGTTTCCCGCAGGCCATATCGGGCGGAATGATCGGCGAGGAAAGGGTCCCAGGTTCCGATGAGAGGCCATACTTCAAGGTGGCCCTGAACCTGCCGCACGCCGGGCGGATCGCGCGGCGGATCGTGAAGCTCCTGCTGGCCCCGGGTCCCGCGGCCGGCGCCGACTCGGCCGACGCCCGCAGGGCGGCGTCCGAGCTGCTTCTGCTCCTCGACCCTTGCACGGAGCTCGACGAGAACCCCCCCGGCGAACTGGGCGCCAAGCTCAGGGACCGCGCGGCCGCGCTCGGGCGCAGGATCGTCGACGGCATCGAGCGCGGCGGGATCGGCCACGACCGGCTCGGCCAGTGCGTCCGCAACCTCTTCGAATGCCTGGAATTGGGAAGGGAGGGCGCCGAGATATCGCTCCGGGCCGGGGAGGACCCCCGCTCGATCCAGCGCCCGACGTGACCGGCCGGGAATGTTTTTGACCCCCCGCGGGGTCCCACGGACGAACCCGGGTGTAACTTTTCGCGCCGACCCGTGTTCTCTGGGTATGAAAACAAGCACACTTCCGATCAAAGCCTTCCTCGCCGCCCTCGCGGCCATCGCCCTCCTGCCCGTCGGCCCCGTCGCCGCGAGCATCGCCTTCACCTCCACCGGGCTAATCGCCATGCTCGCATCCGACTACGGCCGGGACCCGCAGCCCCTGGCGGCCCGGGCCAGCGTGGTCCCCTTCGAGCTCGCCGGCCGCGGCGCGCCCGAGCTGGACAGGGCCGCCTGAGCAGGGGCCCGGAGGACGCGCCCTGGCGCGCGTTTCAGCCCAAAGAGCGCCCGGCAACGGGCGCTTTTCTTTTTCGGGCAGCCTGATTACCTCGACCGCGCGAGGCGGCTCGGATTCCCTCGGTCGGACTCCCCCATGAGACCGCGACCGCTACCGGCCCTATTCATCGCCCTGTGCTGCGCGACGCTCGCGCGCGCGGACGGCGGCCCGTCGATGGCGGCCCCGTACGACCCGGCGCAGCACTGGGAGGTCGACTACGAGAGCGGCGTCCTCTGGAGGTTCTCGAACGACGCGACGCCCCTGACCTACACGCTGGAGCCGCAGATCCTCTCCGTGCAGAGCCCGCTCGCCGGAAACGCGTTGTCCTTCGCGGGCGGCGAGCTCGTGATCCGCAACCGGTTCAGCCTTCTGCTCGAGCCCATCTCGAGCGGGCCCGAGCACCATTTCACCGGCGTCACGGCCTCGGGCGACCTGGAATGGTGGGACAGGAGCCGGACGCGCTCCGTCTTCTTCGCTGCCGGCGGCGGCGTCGGCTGGCTCGACAGCAAGGGCCACCAGATCAAGGGGGCGCAGGGCGAGGACTTCAACCTCACCTGGATGGCCTACCCGGGAGTGCGCTATGTCTTCAGGAAGGGGATGAGCGCCTCGGCCGGCGTGTATTACCAGCATATCTCGAACCGGTACATGAACCCGATCAACCCGGGGCTGAACGCGATCGGCCCCATGCTGAGCGTGGGCTGGCACTTCTGATCAGCCGGCGTCCGGCCCGGTTTGGTGTTTACTCCCGCGGCGAATGCGGTGTTCCTCGCCCCATGCGACACGCCCGCATGATCCTCGGCGCCGTTGTGCTCGCGGCCTCGCTCGGACTGGCTGCCGAGGCTCGGGCGCTGCCGCCGCACATCACGGTGACCGCGCCGACACACATGGACATCATCCGCGGCGGGCAGGTCTCCGGGAAGCTGTCGCTGCCGGTGGGAACCGCGCTCGACGTGGACGGCGTCAGCGGGGAATTCGTCCTGGTGCGCATCCGCCTGCTCAAGGGCCGGGTCCCGGCGCGGGACACGGACATCTCCATCCTGGACCCGGGGGGGCGGTACGAGGCGCAGACCACGCCGTCGCCCGCCCCGGCGCCCGCCGCCAAGCCTGCACCTCCGACCGCGGCGGCCGCGAAGCCGGCGAGCGCGGCGCCGGTACCCTCGGCCACGGCGCGCGCAGCGGGCCCCCTGGCCCCGGCGCTGCAGCGCCCCCCCCTCGACCGGCGGCCACTCAGGCTCGGAACGGCGCCGCTCATCGTGATGCTGGCAGTCATCCTAATCACGGTCGTGTCCTGCTGGCGCGTTTTCGCCAAGGCCGGAAAGCCGGGGTGGGCGTCCATTGTGCCGGTCTACAACCTGGTCGTCTGGCTGCAGATCAGCGGCAAGCCGGTGTGGTGGATCGCGCTCTGCTTCATCCCCTTTGTGAACATGGTCGTCTCGGTCCTTTGCGGGTTCGCCCTGGCGCGGAATTTCGGGAGGGGAAATGCCTTCGGCCTGGGGCTTGTCCTGCTTCCATGGATATTCTTCCCGGTGCTCGCATTCGGCGACGACGTGTACCTCGGAACGACGGGCTGAGCCGCCCGGGATCCGCCGCGCGCCTGCGCCCGCGGCGGCGAGATTGGGCGCAACTTTTCGCGGGGAGCCGTGTTCTTTGTGCATGAACACAAGAAACAGCTCCCTTCCGATCCTGGCCTTCCTCGCCGTCCTCTCGGCGATCATCCTCCTGCCCGTGGGCGCAGCCGCCTCGAGCATCGCACTCACGCTGACCGGCGTCGTCGCAATCCTTGCCGCGGACTACGGCCGCGAGATGGCGCCCCTGAGCGCCCGCTCAAACGTCATTGCATTTGAAGCCTCCGGCCGCAGCCCGGTCGGGCTCAAAGAGGCGGCCTGAGGCCTAGAAAATCGAAAGCGCGCGGGCGCTTTCGACGAGGATCCAGGCGCCGCCGCAGACCAGGCCAGCCACAAGCGCGAACCTGAACATCTTGCGGCCCCGCAGCACGGCGTCCTTGAAATCGGTGTTGAGCGCCTTCCGGTTGGTCTGGGAGATGAAGCTCACGAACCTCGGGTCCCGGAACCTGCCGTGACCCTGCCTCGCCAATCCGAATCGGATCGCCGGGCGGTGAAAGAGGCTCTTCAGGAGGGAAAGCATCGGGGTCTAGGGGCCGACTATCGGTATTTTTGGGTCGTTTTTTCAAGGTGAAACTCGCTATTGTCGGCCTTTCACGGATTTTTACCAGCCGCCCCCATGCACCACTTTCGATATGCCGGCCCGAACCTCCATTGCGAGTCCGTCGACCTCGCGGAGGTCGCGCGGCTCTACGGGACCCCGACCTACGTCTACAGCGCGGCGACGATCTCCGACAACTACTCCCGGCTCGCCGGGAGCATGGCCGGGGTCGACGCCCGAATCTGCTTCGCGGTCAAGGCCAATGCCAACCTAGCGGTGCTGAGGCACTTGGGCAACCTTGGATCCGCATTCGACTTCGCGAGCGCGGGCGAGATGAGGCGCGTCATCGCGGCCGGCGCGAGCGTCAAGGAGAGCGTCTTCGCGGGCGTCGGCAAGACCGAGGCCGAGATCCGTCTCGCCCTCGAGGCGGGGATCTTCTCCTTCCATGTCGAGAGCGAGCCGGAGCTCGCGAGGATCAACCACGTCGCCGGCAAGCTGGGCCTCAAAGCCTCGATCGCGATACGTATAAATCCTGACGTCGACGCGCACACCCACGCCAAGATCACCACGGGGACGAGCGCCAACAAGTTCGGCATCCCGATCAGGCAGGCGCTGGCCGCGTACGAGGCGGCCTCGAAGTACCCGAACATCGCGATCAGGGGAGTCCAGTCCCACATAGGCTCGCAGATCACCGACGTCGGGCCGTTCGTCGAGACCCTTGAGAAGCTCGCGCCTCTCGCCGCCGAGCTGAAGGAGAGGCACGGCATCTCCTACATCTCGATCGGCGGCGGGATCGGGGTCGTCTACAAGGACGCCCTTGCGAGCGGGAATCCGGCCTGGTGGGAGGCCCAGCCGGAGGGAAAAAGGCCGCTGACGGCGGAGGCCTACGGCGCGGCGCTCACCCCGGGCCTCAGGCAGCTCGGGCTCAAGGTGCTCCTCGAGCCGGGCCGCTCCATGGTCGCCAACGCCGGCGTCCTCCTGTCGCGCGTGGAGTACCTGAAGCGCGGCCAGGGCAAGAATTTCCTGATCGTCGACGCGGGGATGAACGACCTGGTGCGGCCGGCCATGTACGACTCCTTCCACGAGATCGTGCCGCTCTGCCGCGACACGACGCGGCGCGCCCTGGTGGCCGACGTCGTGGGGCCCATCTGCGAGACGACCGACTGCTTCGCCAAGGACAGGCAGATGCAGGAGCTCGGCGAGGGGGAATACCTCGCGATCATGAGCGCCGGGGCCTACGGCCACGTGATGGCGAGCCGCTACAACGCGAGGCCGCTGCCGGCCGAGGTGCTCGTCAGGGGAAGCGCGTTCGAGCAGGTCTGCGCCCGCGAGACCTTCGAGCAGATGATCTCCAACGAGAGGGTCCCCCCGTTTTTGAGGTAGCAAGGCGGTCGGGGCGCGGGTTAGAAGTAGGCCCATGAAGTTCTGCGTCGTCGGAGCCGGGGCCTGGGGCACGGCCTTCGCGCTGCACCTCGCCAGGGGTGCGCGGCCCGTGACGCTTGTGCCGCGCCGGCCCGAGCAGGCCGCGGCGATCGCCCGGGCCCGCGAGAACCGGGAGTACCTTCCCGGGATCCCGCTGCCGTCCGGAGTCTCGGTCGCGGCGAACCTCGGGGACGGCTTGGCGGGGGCCGATGTGATCCTCCTCGCGTGCCCCGCCCAGACCCTGCGCCACACCGCCGCCAACGTCCGCGCCGCCCTTGGCGCCGGCGCGGAGCCGCGCCTCGTCATCAGCCTGGCGAAGGGCCTTGAGGTCGGCAGCCACATGCGCCCCTCGCAGGCGATCGCCGAGACGCTGCCGGGGCTCATGGTCGGCGCCCTGTCGGGGCCGACGAACGCGGGCGAGGTCGCGCGCGGGCTGCCCGCGGCGATGGTGCTCGCGGCCCGGGGCGACGATTCGGTGATCCAGGACGTGCAGGCCGCCATCAGCGGCCCGACGCTGCGCGTCTACACGACCGACGACCTGCCCGGCGTGGAGTTCAGCGGCAGCCTGAAGAACGTCTACGCGATCGCCGCGGGCTGCTGCGAGGGCCTCGGGCTGGGCGACAACGCGAAGGCGGCGCTCATGACCCGCGCCGTCGCCGAGATGGTCAGGGTCGGCTGCTCCCTAGGGGCCCGGCAGGAGACCTTCTACGGCCTGAGCGGTTTCGGCGACCTCATCGCCACCTGCCACGGGCTCTGGAGCCGCAACCGGGAGTTCGGCCAGAGGATCGGGGAGGGCAGGAGCATCGCCGAGCTGCTCGAGGGCCGGCGGACGGTCGTCGAGGGCTACGAGACGACGCGGTCGTTCGCCGGGCTGTGCGCCGAGAGGGGGATCGACGCCCCGATCCTCGCGGAGACCCACGCGATCCTCTTCAAGGGCCGCAGGCCCGCGGAAGCCATCTCGGCCCTGATGATGCGGGGGCTCAAGCGGGAGACGGTCGCGCCTTTCGTGCCGGTCTGAGGCGGGGGTCCGGCTGCCCGGGCTTGCTTTGGGGGGCTGCGCCTTGTTGCCTCGGGGTGCTTTCCCGCTCGGCAACCCCGTTTCCCGCCCCATGGCCGCTACTCCAGCTGCTCTAGACCGCAAGCACACGCTCGTCATCGTCGCATCGGCGCTCGGCACCGTGTTCGAGTGGTACGACTTCTACATCTACGGGACGCTCGCCGCCTTCTTCGGCAAGCTCTTCTTCCCTGCCGGCAACGAGACCGCCGCCTACCTCTCGAGCCTCGCCCTATTCGGCGTCGGGTTCTCGGTGCGGCCCTTCGGGGCGCTCGTCTTCGGCCGGCTGGGCGACATCGCCGGGCGCAAGTACACATTCCTCATCACAATCGTCATCATGGGCCTCTCGACGGCGCTCGTCGGCCTACTGCCAACCTACGCCAGCATCGGCTTCTGGGCGCCTGCGATCCTGGTCCTCCTGCGCCTGGCCCAGGGCCTGGCGCTCGGCGGCGAGTACGGCGGCGCGGTGATTTACGTCGCCGAGCACGCCCCCCAGGGCAAGCGCGGCCTCTACACGAGCTGGATCCAGACGACGGCGACCCTCGGGCTGTTCCTTGCCCTGGTCGTGATCGGCACCCTGCGCGGATCGATGAGCCCGGAGACGTTCCAGGCCTGGGGCTGGCGCGTCCCATTCCTCCTTTCCTTCCTCCTCCTCGCGGTCTCCGTGTACATCCGCCTCAAGCTTGAGGAGTCGCCCATCTTCGCGGAGATGAAGGCCCAGGGCAAGGGGTCCAAGGCGCCGCTCACGGAGAGCTTTGCCCGGTGGGAAAACGGGAAGATCGTGCTCAAGGCCCTCTTCGGCGCCACCATGGGTCAGGGGGTCGTCTGGTACGCGGGCCAGTTCTATGCGCTCTATTTCCTCGGGACGACGCTCAAGGTCGACTACGTGACGACCTACAAGCTGATCGCCATCTCGCTCGTGATCGGGGCGGCGATGGGTGTTTTTCTCGGGAGGCTCTCCGACAGGATCGGCAGGAAGAAGATCATCATGACCGGCCTCATCCTGGCCACGCTCACCTACCAGCCGATCTTCCGGGGCATCACGCGCGCCGCGAACCCGGCGCTCGCCGACGCCATGCAGCACTCGCCCGTCGTCATCTCAACGGTCGAGTACCGCGGCAGGCTCGCGCTGACGCTCGACGCGCTCGGGGACGCGGCCAAGAAGATCATCCTGCCGACCAAGGCCAGGACGGACACGGACAAGGCCCGCAATTACCTGAACGCCCGCGGCATCCCCTTCACGCTGGCGCCGCTCGACACCGCGGACGTCGGTGTCTCGATGTCGGTCGGCGGCGCGCGGGTTGCGGGATTCAACGAGAAGGCCTATGAGGCGGCGCTCGCGCCCGCGGGCTACCCGAAGTCCGCCGACCCGGCCGCGATCAACACGCCCGCGGTCCTTTGGCTCCTCACGCTCCTGCTCCTTTACGTCGCGATGGTATACGGGCCGATCGCGGCCTACCTGGTCGAGCTCTTCCCGACGAGGATCCGCTACACCTCCATGTCGCTTCCCTACCACATCGGCAACGGCTGGTTCGGCGGCTTCCTGCCGCTGATCGCCGCGTCGATAGTCGTCTTCACCGGCGACATCTACGCCGGCCTCTGGTTTCCGATCCTCGTGGCCGGCGCGGCCTTCGTGATCGGCATGATCGTCCTGCCAGAGACCAAGGACCGCGACATCCGCGCCTAGGAGCCGCCCGGGCTAGACGGGCCGCCCGGCGCGCCTGGAAGAGGTGACGACGAGCATGCTTCCCAGGTAGGCGACGATCACGAGGATCGAGAGCCGGTGGTTGCCGACCGCCATGGCCAGGTATTCGCAGAAGCCGCCGAGCATGGCGCCGATGAGGTTGGCGCCAAACACCGCCGCGGGCGCCGCGGACTCGCGGAATGTCGTCGAGAAGATTATCCCGGCAAAGAAGATCGGCAGCGGGATGACGAGGATCGTCCAGGCCATCCTCCCTGCGAATTCGAGGCCGAGGATGCTCTCCCGCGGGACGAAGAGCAGGAGCGCCAGGGTCGCGAACAGGGGCGCATACATCCAGGGCGAGAACTGGCGGATCCGCCCGGCGGCCAGGTTGGCGGCGATCACCATGATGAGCACTCCGGCCACGACGACCAGCGTGACGAACCATGTGGCGCCGAAGAACAGCGTGCAGTCGGTGATGTTCTTCGTCTCGAGGAGCAGGAAGCCCATGCCGAGGAGGCCGAAGTGGATGTCGCCGCTCCCGAACGAGCCGCGCCTCAGGCATGCCACGACGGCGACGGAGAGGATGAGCAGGCTGATGATGCCGACAAGGTAGTCGTTCGGGATGGCCATCCTCGAGAGGTAGAGGAACGGCCAGTCGTCCGTCGGCAGGTCGATGTGCGGCAGCGCCCCGTAGTTCGACTGGTGCATCTGCCCGGCGTCCCGGGCGAGCGGATGTCCGTCCTTTGGAACGCAGAGGATGAGCCTCTGGCCGGAGGCGTCCACGAACATCGCCGGCGTCCGGCCCGTGGCCTCCGCCACGAGCCAGAACAGCTTGGGCCCCAGCCACTGGCGCCCGAGGTAGAACGACATGCTCAGCATCCCGTGGTCGCCTAGCAGCCGGTAGGCAGACCTGATGCTCTCCACGGTGTAGACATACCCGTCCAGCCGGACGTTGTTCATGCTGCTGAACAGCGCCTGCGAATCGAGGAAGCCGAACACGACGAGGTCGTAGCCCGGTGACGCCTTCGCCAGGAAGGAGCGGGCGTCGTCGATGTGCACCTCCACCCTCGGGTCGTGGTAGGGCGCCCCGGCGCTGAACCTCTTGGATATGCCGATTATGGTCCGGTCGATCTCGACGGCGTCGACGTGGCGGGCCCCCGACATGAGTGCGGCCTGCACGTCGCAGCCCCCCCCGGCGCCCACGACGAGGATGCGGTCGCGCCCCGTGGAAAGCGCATAGGGCAGGTGGTACTGCAGCCAGAACCCTTCGACGGTGTCGGCCGACAGCGTCCCCGGCGTGAAGCGCGACACGTCGATCGAGGTGTCCATGTGGTAGCCGAACTGGTTCACGTTGACGCTGTAGATCGGCGGGTCGCGCATCGTCAGGAGGTCCGGCGGCGGCTCGGAGACCGACACCCTCGGCTTGGCGTAGTCGGTGATCGTTATGTAGTAGTAGGGCGACCAGATCGCACGGGGATCGCGCTCCCACATGATCGCCGCGAGGACGGCCGCGAATATCGGCACGGCGAGGAGCCACCGCCGGGAGCCGCAGATCGCAAGGTAGATGGCCATGACGATCGCCATCCCGAGAATCGGCGAGAACAGCGTCAGGGAGAAAAGACCGAAGCAGAGGGTGCCCGAGAGGCTTCCCGCGAGGTCCCACGCGTAGGCCGACAGGCGGGGCAGGGCGTCGAACAGCACGCCCATCCTCTGGCCGAGCGGCGCGAACATCGCGGCGTTCGTCGCGAAGATCCACACGAGGACGATGCCGTTCAGCGTCGCCGGAGCCAGCTGGTAGAAGCGCGCCTCGCCCGCGGTGCTGCCGAGGACCGCGTTGCGGCACAGGAGGAGCGTCCCGATCTGGCACGCCAGGAGCACCGGGAACCACCCGAAGAGGTTCCACTTCCTGCTCGCGGCCATCGCCCCGGCGCCGAGCCCGAGGAATGAGCTCAGCAGCATCAGGTTGGCGTAGTACGCGACCAGGTGGACGACCGACGGCACCCAGCGGATCACCATCATCTCCAGGAAGAGCGCCGTGAAGGACAGGGCGAACATCTCCCATCTCATGCGGCCTGGGTTCTCAGGGGGCGTCATCACGGGAAAATTGCGGGCGCGCGCGCCCGCAGGCAACGCAATCCCGCCTGCGGCCGCGCACCCCTGTCGGCTATATCGCCCGCCCCATGCGCCTCGAGGATGCCATTATGAGCATGCTCCCCAGGTACGCGACGATCACGAGTATCGAGAGCCGGTGGTTGCCCACCGCCATGCCGAGGTACTCGCAGAAGCCGCCGAGCATCGCCCCTATCAGGTTTGCGCCGAACACTGCGGACGGCGTCACGGCGTCGCGGAACGTCGTCGAGAATATGATCCCAGCGAAGAAGATGGGCAGCGGCACGACAAGCAGCGTCCAGAGCATCCGCCCGGAATAGGCGAAGTCGAGGACGCTCTCGCGCGGCACGAAGAGCAGCAGCGCGAGCGTGGCGAGGAGCGGCGCGTACATCCAGAGCGAGAACCCCCTGAGGCGCTCCGACACGAGGTTTGCCGCGATCACCATCAGCAGCACGCCGGTGACGACGAGCAGCGTGACGAACCACGTGGCGCCGAAGAAAAGGGTGCAGTCGCTGATGTTCTTCGTCTCGAGGAGGAGGAAGCCCATGCCGAGGAGCCCGAAATGAACGTCGCTGCGGCCAAAGGAGCCGCGCCTGAGCCAGCCGACCGCCGTTATGGAGAACACAAGGAGGCTCGCTATGGCTATCAGGTAGTCGGAGGGGATGGTCTTCCGGACAAGGTAGAGGAAGGGCCAATCATCGGTCGGCAGGTCGATTTGGGCCAGGTTCCCGTAGCCGCCCCTGTGGAATTCGGGAAGCTTGTCGGGCATGACGACGCCGGCGTCCTTCGGGAGGCAGAGTATCATGGCGTCCTCCTGTCTGTCCCCGAAGTACAGCGTGGGCTCCCGGCCCGTGGCCTCCTTCACCAGCTGGTAGATCTTCAGCCCCAGCCACGGCTTCCCGAGGTAGAACGAAAGGGTCAGCATCCCGTGGTCGTTCAGGAGCCTGAAGGCGGAACGCATGCTCTCCACGGTGTAGACGTATCCGTCCAGCCTGACGTTGTTCATGGAGCTGAAGAGCGCCTGCGAGTCGAGGAAGCCGAATACGACGATGTCGTAGCCCGGGCCGGCCTTCGCCAGGAAGGAACGCGCGTCGTCGATCCGGATCGACACCCTCGGGTCCGCGTAGGGCGCCTGCGCGTTGAACTTTCGGGAGAGGCCTATGATCGTGGAGTCGATCTCGACCGCGTCGACGTGCCTGGCCCCTGCCGCCAGGGCCGACTCGACGTCGCAGCCGCCCCCCGCGCCGACGACGAGGATGCGGTCCCTCCCGCTCGCGACCTCATAGGGCAGGGCGTACTGCATCTCCATCCAGCGGATTTTTTCGGCCGTCACCGTCCCGGGCGTGTAGCGCCGCGGGTCGAGCGCGGCGTCAAGGTGATACCCGAACTGGTTCACCTTGACCATGTAGACGGGGGGATCGCGCATGGTGCGCAGGTCCGCCGGCGCGGAGGTTGCCGTGACCTCAGGCGTGTCATACTGGTTGACCGTGATGTAGTAGTACGGGGACCAGATCGCGGCGGGATTGCTGAACCAGACGACCGCGGCGAGCGCCGCCGCGAACACCGCCGTGTCGATCCACCACCGGCGCCCCCCCGCCAGCCAGAGGTAGATCAGCATGACGCCCGCCATTCCGAGCACCGGGGAGAAGTGCCTGAGGGAGAATAGGCCGAAGCACAGGGTCCCGAAGAGGCTTCCCGCGAGGTCCCATGCGTAGGCCGTCAGACGCGGCATCGCGTTGAAAAGGAGCCCCATCCTCTGGCCCAGCGGCATGAACAGGAGGGCGTTCACCGCGAAGATCCGTATCAGCGCGAACGCGTGGAACATCGAGGGCGGCAAGGCGAAGAAGTGGGCCTCGCCGGCGGACGTCCCGAGCACGGTGTTCCTGTCCATCAGCAGCATCCCTATGTCGACGGCAAGGAACACCGGGAACCATCCAAACAGCCTCCAGCGCCTGCCCGCCGCCATCGCCCCGGCCCCAAGGCCGAGGAAGGAGCTCAGCAGCATGAGATTGGCGTAGTACGCGACCAGGTGGACGACCGACGGCACCCACCGGATGACCATCATCTCGAGGAAGAGGGCGGTGAAGGACAGGGCGAACATCTCCCAGCGCATCGGTCTCTCGTTCTGGGGGGGCGTCATCGGCTGCCTATTCCCGCCAAGGATGGGTGTCCACGCAAGGCCTACCTGCCGGGCGGGGCGGGCAAAATCCGGGGATTGCGGTGCGCCCCCCCTGTATCCACATTGCGCGGCGATGAAGATAGCCGTCGGCTGCACTCTGCGCTACAAGGTGGTGGCGCAGAGCGCCTCGTTCACCTTCAACGTCCTTGTGAACACCGATTCCCAGCAGCAGCTGGTGTCGGAGGTCATCCGGTGCTCGCCCGATTGCCCGGTGGAGATCGCGACGACCTCGAAGGGGGAGAGGGTCCTGCGCCTCGAGGCCCAGAACGGCCCGTTCGAGATCGGCTATTCGGCGGTGGTGGACGTGGAGCGCCCCGAGATGCCGCCCACCGTGCCGGCGGACCGGCCGGGCCGGCTGCCGCTCAACATCCTCACCTACACGCTGCCGAGCCGCTACTGCGAGAGCGACCGCTTCGGGCTGACGGCGTGGGAGCTCTTCGGGAAGACCGAGGACCGGGCCGAGCAGGTGCGGCTCATCTGCCGCTGGGTCGACGAGAACGTCGCCTACCTGCCGGGCTCGACCGACGGCAGGACGTCGGCGTGGGACGTGTGGCAGTCCCGCAAGGGCGTCTGCCGCGACTACACCCACCTGTCCATCGCGCTCTGCCGCGCTCTCTCCATCCCGGCGCGCTACGTCGGGGGCTACGCGGTCGGACTCGAGCCCATGAACTTCCACGCCTGCTTCGAGGCCTACCTCGGTGGGGGCTGGAGGCTCTTCGATCCCACGGATTCCATAGCCCCGGGGCTCATCGTCGCGGCCACAAGGGGGCGCGATGCGGCGTCCGCAGGGCTTACGACCATCTTCGGGAAGGTCGTCGCGGAGCCGGTCCAGGTGCAGTGCACGCTGGCCGAACCTGCAGTCGCCTCGGTGGTTACGGCATAGAAGGGCACCCTGTAGCCTGTGGCGGCCATGGGAAGGCGTCCCTGAAGCCAAATTTTTTTTCGAAAAATGCGAAAAAACGCTTGCACTAACTAAACAGTCAACTATCTATACGCCCATGGGAAGAACCTCTGATGCCGACCAACGCCTGATGGATGCCGCAATGGCCCTCATGTGGGAGGGCAGCTATGGATCCGTAACGATTGACCAGATCTGCCAGCGGGCGGATGTGAAGAAGGGGAGTTTCTACTATTTCTTCAAGTCCAAGGCCGAGCTCGCGGTGGCCGCCCTCGAAAATCTGTGGGCCAGGGAATGGAAGCCGAAACTCGACGCTTGCTTCTCGTCCTCGGTCGAACCCCTCGTCCGCCTCACGAACTACTTCGACACGATCCACGCGAGCCAGGTCGAGCTGAAGGCAAAGTACGGGAAGACCCTGGGCTGCCCCGTCTTCACGGTGGGATCCGAGGTCAGCACGCAGGAGGTCGACGTGAACGCGACGATCCGGGACATCCTCGCCCGCAAGCAGCGCTATTACCAGTCGGCCATCCGCGACGCGGCGGCCCAGGGGGTCATCGAGCCATGCGACCCGGTCCAGGAATCGCTCGCGCTCTTCGCGCTCCTCGAGGGCCTGATCTCGCAGGCGCGGATCATGAACGACCCCGAGGTACTCCGTAAGCTTCCGGAAATGGCGCTCAGCATGCTGCGAGTGAAATCAAAGGGCGGGTCGCCCGCCCAGGAAGCGCCAGTCCTCGCCTAACAAAAAACCCGAATTCCCGCGCACGCGAAACGTGCGCATTTTTTGAACCAGATTCATAGATAAACAGTCAACTACACTTCCCGATGATACACTCATCCGATTCCGAATCATCCTCCGGTACCTTCAGGGCCACCTACGCCTCGCTTTCGCATCGCGACGCGCATTCGCACCCCTCCGATTATCGTCCCGGCATCTCACGGGCCGTCTGGCCCGTACTAGGGTTCGGGCACCAGCCGGAGACCAACTCGCTCTGGGACACCGGGCTTCTGGACCGGCTCTCGATGCCGCTCACCCGCTACCACGAATGACCGGACGGCCGGCTTCAACTTTCAACAAAGGGACACACAAATGATCGCAGCCACACTGATCCTCGCCGGCATCGTCGTCGTGACGGCCTGGGACAGCTCAGAAAAGAGCTGACCCAGGCTCCGCCCGCCCGGCCGACGCCGGAGGAGCCTCATTTCGCCGGGATCCGCATCGCGTAGAAGCTGCGGTACACGAAGACGAGCGCCACGACGAATATGACCGCGCCGAGGCCGTGCTTCACCGCGGGCTCCATCTTGACGGCGATCTCGACCGCCAGGAGGCCGAAGAGCGTCGTGAACTTGATGACCGGGTTCAGCGACACGGAGCACGTGTCCTTGAAGGGGTCGCCCACCGTGTCGCCGACCACCGTCGCCGCGTGAAGCGGCGTTCCCTTCTGCTTCAGGTCGACCTCGACGATCTTCTTCGCGTTGTCCCACGCGCCGCCCGCGTTCGCCATGAAGATGGCCTGGAAGAGCCCGAAGAACGCGATGCCGATCAGGTAGCCGATGAAGAAGTACGGGTCGAAGAACGCGAGCGACAGGGCGAAGCAGAAGACGACGATGAAGATGTTGATCATCCCCTTCTGGGCGTACTGCGTGCAGATGCGGACGACCTCCTTCGATGCGGCAACGGAGGCTGTCGTCGCGTCCAGCTTCATGTTTTCCTTGATGTAGACGACCGCGCGGTAGGCGCCCGTCACGACCGCCTGCATGCTGGCGCCCGTGAACCAGTAGACGACCGCGCCGCCCATGAGGAGCCCCATCATCGATTCCGGATGGACGAGCGAGAGCCGCTCGATCGTATTGGGGTCCAGCCGCTTGAGGAGCATTATGATCCCGAAGACCATCGTCGTCGCGCCGACGACCGCCGTGCCGATGAGGACCGGCTTCGCCGTCGCCTTGAACGTGTTGCCGGCCCCGTCGCCCTTCTCAAGCTGGTGCTTGGCGTGCGCGAAGTCCGGCTTGAAGCCGAAGTCCCTCTCGATCTCCGCGGCCGTCTCCTTCCTCGACTCGATCTGCGAGAGCTCGTAGACGGACTGGGCGTTGTCGGTGACCGGGCCGAAGCTGTCGACCGCGATTGTCACCGGGCCCATCCCCAGGAAGCCGAAGGCGACAAGCCCGAAGGCGAAGATCGGCGTGGCGAACTGGAACTCCGCGGGCATGATCGCCTGGAGCGCCGGGTTGCCCGAGATCAGGTACGCGCCGAACATCAGGGCGAGGATGACGAGGCCCGTCCAGAACGCCGAGAAATTGCCGGCCACGAGCCCGGAGAGGATGTTGAGCGAGGCGCCGCCCTGCTTTGAGGAGGTGACGACCTCCTTCACGTGCCGGCTCTCCGTCGACGTGAACACCTTCGTGAACTCGGGGATGAGCGCGCCGGCGATCGTGCCGAACGAGATGATGGTCGAGAGCACCCACCAGAGGCCCGCCGGGCAGTCGGGATGCCTCGCAAGGAGGACGTAGGACGCGGCGTAGGTCACGGCGATCGAGACGATCGAGGTGATCCAGACGAGGTTCGTGAGCGGCTGCTCCAGGTTGAAGTCCCTCTTGTCCCCGAACAGGGCGCCGCTGACGGCGGAGTTGACGAAGTAGCTGGCGAGGGAGGTGATGAGCATCAGGATGCGCATCGCGAAGAGCCAGACGATGAGCGTGCCGCAGAGGCCCGGGTTCGTGGCCAGGGCGAGGGCGAGGAAGGCGATCAGCGCCACGCCGGTGACCCCGTACGTCTCAAACCCGTCCGCCGTGGGCCCCACCGAGTCGCCGGCGTTGTCGCCGGTGCAGTCCGCGATGACGCCCGGGTTGCGCGGGTCATCCTCGGGCAGGTTGAACACGATCTTCATCAGGTCGGCGCCGATGTCGGCGATCTTCGTGAAGATTCCTCCGCAGATCCGCAGCGCCGAGGCGCCGAGGGACTCGCCGATCGCGAAGCCGATGAAGCAGGGGCCGGCAAGCTCCGACGGAAGGAACTTGAGGATGCAGATCATGAAGAAGAGCTCGATCGCGACAAGGAGGAGCCCGACGCTCATCCCCGACTTGAGCGGGATGAGGAGCGTCGCGAGCGTGTTGCCCCGAAGCGCGGAGAACGCCGTGCGGGAATTGGCGACCGTGTTTATCCTGATGCCGAACCAGGCGACGCCGTAGCTGCCCAGGATGCCGAGGATGGAGGAGAGGAGGATGACGACGACGTTGCCCGCGGACTGGCCGGAGAGGCTCCCGAAATAGTACGTCATGCAGGCCGCGATCAGCAGCCAGAGGACGGCGAGGAATTTCCCCTGCTGCGCCAGGTAGGTCTTGCACGTCTCCCAGATGATGTTCGAGACCGCCGACATCGAGGAGTGCACCGGAAGGTTGCGCGTCTGGATGTACTGCATCCAGCCGAAGACCATCCCGCCGACGCAGACGACGAGCCCGATCAGGAGCACGGCCGAGCCGGCGAGGGATCCGCCCATGAACGACACGGCGTTCAGGTCCGGGATCTTGATGTCCGATTCGCTGGCGCGAACGGACGGAATTAAGGACACGGCAAATGCAGCGGCCGCGCCCCATAGCCAAGCTTTGGGTAACTTCATGTTGAAGGGTAGGGGGTTATGTCCGGAGCCTGCAAAGGCGGTCGGACTTCGGCGAGACTTTTGTAAATTTCAGCACGGATCAGTCAGACCACTGAATCGCGTTAAGGATCTCCGCCAAATGATATCCCGCCTTGGCGAGCCTCTCCCTGGCCAGGGGGACGCAGGCCTCGTCATAATTCGCGGGGAGCGTGATTTTTATGCTCTTGATGCCCCCCTTGCCGTCGGGCGTCTCGGCTCCGAATGTTATTCCGGCGTAGGCGGTTCTGGCGGCGGCCAGGCTCTCGGTGGCCCATCCCTCGGCCCAATGGTGGTAGTCGCCGGCGCTCTTCCAGGACGGCCCGGAGTCCGCCACCACCTTCTCGAGCACGGGTGCGAGCGCGGCGGCGTCCTTTGAGTCGGCCACCTTTCCCGGGAGGTCGTCCCAGTACGCATGGAGTTCATCGTACTTGCCCGGCCCGTAGAAATCCGCGTTGCCGCCCTTGTCGTTCGGAAGGCTCATCGCTGCCGCGGGATCCGTGACGAGCTTGACCGACCCGTCCGCCCCGACGTCAAAGAACCCGTTCCCGACGTGCAGCGGCTGGTGCAGGTCCCCGACGAAATGCACGAGCATGCGCAGGGCCTCGAGCTTCGTTATCCTCTTGTCGCCGCCGCCCTCGAGCACGCTCACGGCCGTCTCTATCATGTGGACCACGTCGTCGGGCCTCGAGGAGGGGCCGTCGATCCTGTAGGCCTCCAGCCCCAGGGGCAGGTCGACATAATGCCAGGTGTTGTTCTTCGGGAACTCGGCGTTGAACTTGAGGGCCTCGGGGTCGTCTCCGAGGGGCCCCGTGTGAAAGTAGGCGGACCTGAGCTGGTCCATCCAGCTGGCGATCGAGGCAAGGTCGTCGCTTCCGAGTACCTTGATCACCTGCTTGCGCGCGTCCGGGGTCAGGTTCTGCTGGGCGACAAGCCCGACGGCCGCGTGGCCCTCGGCGTTCCACGCCAGGGCGGGGGCAGCGCAGGCGAGGGCGATCGTGAGCGCGGAGCATGTTTTCCGAAATGGGTGTGTCACGATCAGCGGAAGTTCGCCCGTTCCCCCGGTCTTTGGGAAGCCTATTTTCCTCCCCGCGCCGGCGCACCCGCTCCCTGGAGGAGATCCAGGTTGTGCCGGGCCGCCGCAAAATCGGGCCTCAGGCGCAGGGCCTCCCGGTAGGCCGCCACGGCGCCGGCGAGGGAGCCCGTCCTGATCCGCGCGTAGGCCAGGTTGTAGTAGAGGTCGGGATCGGGAGGCCCGGCGTCGAGGGCCGCCTCGAAGTGCGGGATGGCCTCGGAGAACCGCCCCTCCTTGAGGAGAAGGTCCGCGATGTTGCAGTGCGCGTCGCGGTAGTCGGGCCGCAGGGCGATGGCGCGCGCGTATTCGTCGAGGGCCTCCGGTACCCTCTGCGTGCTCGCGTAGAGCCAGCCAAGGTCAAAGTGCCCCTCCGCCAGCCCCGGGTTGGCCGCGAGCGCCCTCTGGATGCTGGGGATCGCGTCGGCAAAGCGCCCCGCATTGCCGATCGCGACGCCAAGGTCGAGGTTCGTGTCGGCGTCGTCGGGCGAGATCTGCAGCGCCCGGTTGAGCTCGGCGATGCCCGCGTCGGTCCGCCCGGCGGCCAGGAGCGCGTTTCCCAGGTTGCAGTGTGCGCGGGCGTTCATCGGCCTCTTCGCGACCGTGTCCTGCCAGATGAGGACCGAGGTGCGGTAGTCCCCGTTGCGGGCCCAGGTGGCGCAGCCGAGGCCGGCGGCCGCGGCGGCGGCCACCCACGCGCCCCGTCGCCTGATCACCCGGAAGCCCGTCAGCGCGATGAGGGACACGACGGCGATGAGCGGGAGGTACATCCGGTGCTCGCCGACCGGCTGGAGGACCACCGGCACAATACTCGAGGTCGGCGCCAGTATCGCGAGGAACCAGAACATCGCGAACCCCACTGCGGACGGGCGCCGCAGCATGGCCGCGGTCACGGCGACGAGCGCGGCGACGGCGAGGACGTAGGGGAGGGCCCCGACGCCGGCGGGCCCCATGTCCACGCCGTAGTCAAAAACGAGCGGGCGCGGCCAGAGGGAGAGGCGCAGGTAGTGGACGATCGCATGGCATTCGCCGACGGCGTAGCCCAGGGGGCTGACGCCGAGCCCGGTTCCGGCCCCCCGCTCCCGGATCCCGACCATCAGGCGCGCGAGGAGCAACCATCCGCCGGCGAGGCCCAGGTAAAGCCGCCAGCGCCGGCTCCAAGCCTCGCGGAAGGATCCGGCGAGGAAGGTGCGGTCATAGAGGAGGATCACGACGGGCTCGGTGATCATGATCTCCTTGCTGGCCATCCCGAGGAATCCGGTGAATACGGCGAGCCCGTACCACGGCGCGCCCGACCGGGGAGACTCCGCGCCGCGGATCACAAGGTAGAGGGTCGCCAGGTAGCAGAGGCCCATCTGCACCTCCGTGCGCTGCGACAGATAATCCACGTCCTCGGTCAGGAGCGGATGCAGGAGCCACAACGCGGCAACGGCGAAGGCGAGGGGGAAGGAGGCCGCGCCAAAACGAGCGGACAGCGCGGGCCGGCCCAGCGTCCTGCGGATGATGCCGAAGAGCGTGAGCCCGGCGAGGACGTGAAGCGCGAGATTGAAGGCGTGGTAACCCGCGACGTCCAGTCCCCCGAGCCAGTGGTTCAGGGCGAACGTGAGGTTGGCGAGGGGGCGGCCGCGCGTGCCCCCGGTGGACGGCGCCAGGAGGGGGGCCCAGGGGGGCCAGATCCGCCCGAGGCTCGCATTCGTCTCGATCGAGGACTGGTCGTCGAGGATGAACTCGCCGGAGAAGCTGTTCGCGTACGCCGCGACGGTCATGGCCGCCAGGCCGGCGCAGGCGATCCAGGTCTTGCCCCGGTGGGCCGGCTCTCTCGGGGATTCCTCCATGCGCGGAGCCAAGCCCTTTTCAAAGGCGAGGTCACTCCCGGGTTTTCCACGACGACGCCGGCGCGCGGCGCCCTTCATCGTTTGGATCCACGGCGGCGAAGGCCCGAGCTCGCGACACCTTTCCCGGGTGGCGGAATGGCGGGAATTTCGGACTAGAGATCTGTGGACCGGATAGTGTCGGCTCTATGGATGACAATATTCATCAAATACTTGTGATATCCGCGGCGAAGTCTTGGGCAAGGGTTGGCCCTTCATTCCCCAGGCAGTGGTCCGGGGCATTTCCCGAACCCTGATTTGTCGCCGCCGAGCCGAGGGATCATCGGGCAGCCCTCCACGAAACGCTCGCGTTTTCATTCCGGCTTCCCAGAAATTCAGTGAGCACCCAGCCCGGGTGGCGGAATGGTAGACGCTTCGGACTTAAAATCCGATTTCCGCAAGGAAGTGTCGGTTCGAGTCCGGCCCCGGGCACCATCCGCATCCCCGTGTGACCGCGGTTCACCGCTGGGCCCGAGTGACGGCCCGTCTGACGGCGGGCTGGAGCATGTGCTCCAGCACCCACGCCAGCCCGAAGGTCGTCCCCACGAGGACCACCGCCCGCAGCGTGTAGGTCCACGCGTCGCCTGCCGGCAGCCAGCTCGCGCGGAGCACCCCGTATTCTATGGGGAATGCAACCGCGTAGATCCCGTAGGAGATCGCCCCGACGGGAGCGAGGCGACCCAGCGCGGAGGGGGCGGGCTCCCAGCGCATGAGGGCCCAAGCCACGGCCAACACCGCGGCGAAAAACGCCACCTCGCCGGGCTCGCCGATGTCCCCGCGAAAGAAGCCGAGCGCGAGCGCCGCGGTAGACCACGTGAGGCAGAACCAGGAGAGCCTTCTCTGCCAGGCGGCGCCCCGGCCGGTCACGGCGAGGAGAAGCCACACTAGGTACGGGAGCAGGTCGATCCGGTGGAGCGAGGGAAGGGGAAGTGGGGCCACCGGGTCCTGGATGTGGGCCATCAGCAGCAGCCTTTGAAGCGGAGCCAGCGGCCAGGCGCAAAGGGTCGCGAGCATCGCGCTCGGCCAGTTGCCCCCGCCCGCGTGGCGGGGAACGATCCACGCGACCGAGAGCCCCGCGACCCAATAGAGAGCGCCGAAGGCGTAGCTTGACGAGAGGACGTGGTCGCCGGGGAGCGCAATCCCGCCGGCGACGACGCCGAGCAGGCACGCGACCCAGACGACCCGCGGGGACAGCCACCAGACGGCGAGGAACCCGACGTAATACAGCGCCTCAAAGTTGAGAGACCAGAGATTCAGGTTGTCGGTCAGGACATCGACGCGCCAGCCGAACGGGTAGGCCTTGAAATTCTGGAGGAAGAGCAGGTTTCCGAGGACGGTGCCAAGCGCGGCCTGCGGGAACATGGCCCAGCTCAGGAGGACGGCCGCCGTGCTGACGGGAACAAGCCTGATCAGCCTGCGCCCCATGTAGGCCCTCGCCGCCGTTCCCGAGAACGGCTCCCGCACCGTGAGTCCAATGACGTAGCCGCTGAGCACGAAGAAGAAAAGCACCGCGACCGCACCCAGGTTGAACCACCAGAACCGCGCCGAGGGCGCGTAGGCCGGGTCGAGCCTCGGCGAGGGAATGGTCATGTGCGCATAGAGCACGAGGCAGGCGCAGACGCCGCGTAAGCCCTCGAGGGCGAGGTCGCGCCCCCCGGCCTCCCGGAGCGGTGGCGCCGCGAGCCTGTTCGCGAAGAATCCGCTCATTCGCATTCCCCGCAGGACGAAGGTTTGGATGGGTGCGGCGGTTCCACGGCCTGTGGAAGCACACAACGCCTCGCCACTTCGCGAATCAACGCCCAAGTGCCGCCCGGCGTGGGCGCGGCGCCTCCTCAGCGACCCTGACCGCGCTCCTCGGCGATCGCGACCCACGCGACCCATGCGATCAGGACGGCCTGAAACGGAAGGCGCAGCCAGAGGATCGCCTGCGAGAAGCTGAATCCCGGCATGCGCCCGATCAGGGCGACATGCAGGTTGGCCGGGAAGACCGCGACGAGGAGGGCGATCAGCCCCCAGCCGGCCGCGAACCTCATCGGCGGCAGCAGGACGCCGATCCCGCCCATGAGCTCGCAGACCCCGGCGATCAGGTTCAGGCCCTCCGGCCACGGCAGCCAGGGCGGGATCATGGCGATGTAGGCCCCGGGCGCCCGGAAATGGTTCATGCCGGCGGCGATGAAGAAAGCCGCGAGGATCCAGCGGAAGACCACCCTGGTCATGTGCCTGTCCTCTTTCCGCGTTTTCCACATGGAATTGCCCCGGTCTTGACCGGTCCGCTGAAAGGACGCACGGGCCCGGATTTGGTTTCGGCGCCGGGGCGCCCCGTCAGCCCGCGATCCCGCCCAGGAAGACGCTCACGCAGGCCTCGCGGTAGGCGGCCGAGGTGTACTCGCCGCGCCTCGTGGCCGTGGTCCTGCGAAGGACCGAGGAGAAGATCGAGCCCGCAAAGAGGTCAGCGGCCACGGCGGGGTCCAGGCCGGGCCGCGCCTCCCCCCGCCTGCAGGCGAGGGCGATCCTCTTCACGAGGGCCGCGCGCATCGGCCAGAAGATCCCCCTCAGGGCCTGGCGCTCGCACACGGCGTGCCGGTGGATCTCGCCGATCATCGTGCGGATGAGGGGAAGGTTGGCGACGAGGAGGGCCTCGTAGCCCCCGGCGAAGGACTCGAGGTCCGCGCGAAGGCTGCGGGCGGCGCCGGCCGGGGTGCCGGCGGGCCTGCCGCCCTTGCCGAACGCGCTCCCCACGACGGCCTCGATCAGGTGCTCCTTCGTCCCGAACTGCCTGAAGAGCGTGACCTCGTTCACGCCCGCCTCGCGCGAGATCGCGCGGGTCGTGGCGCCGTCGAGGCCGTCGCGCGCGAACACGCGCGCGGCCGCGCTCAGGAGAAGCTGCCTAGCCGGGGGGCGCCGGCGCGAGACCTGGGGTGGGGTCTTCATGCAATGCAAGTACTTGCTTGCATCATCGCCACGGGGCCTGCTATAGACAAGCCTCATCTTGCAAACATCACGTCCACAGCCGAACCAGGCCCGCGGCACGCGCCCAAGGGGCGCGAACGGCAGGCCCCTGACATGATGGCGCCCGTCATCATACTGGGGGCCATCATGATGTTCGTCTTCTGGGATACCTCGGACCGGCGCTAGCGGGGGCGTTTGGCCTTGCGGGTGGGGACGCGGGCAAGCAGGGTTGCCGCCCTCCACGTGAAAATCGGATTCCTCGGCGGCAGCTTCGACCCGGTCCATTTTGGCCATCTCCTTGCCGCGCAGGACGCCTTCGAGCAGCACCGGCTCGACCGCCTCATCATCGTGCCGGCCGCCCAGGCGCCCCTCAAGCCCACCGTCAACCAGTCGTCGGCCGAGGAGCGCCTTGCGATGGTGCGGGCGGCCACGGAATGGGACACCCGGTTCGAGGTCTCCGACTTCGAGCTGAAGAAGGGCGGCGTCAGCTACACGATCGACTCGGCACGGCACTTCAGGTCGATCCACCCGAACGACGACCTCTTCTGGGTCATTGGCGGCGACCAGCTGCCGCAGCTCCACCTGTGGAAGGACATAGGGGAGCTGGCCGGGATCGTTGAGTTCATATTCCTGGAAAGGCCGGGCTACCCGGTCAAGGCGGCCCCGAGCGTTCCCGGGCTGAAGCTGCACCGGTGCGACGGGCACCTTCTGGCGATCAGCTCCACGGAGCTCCGGGAGCGCACGAGGCGCAACCTGTCGCTCGATTACTTCATCCCCCACAAGGCGATTGTTTACATCAGGCAAAAGGGCCTGTATCGGGACCATCGTTGAAACTGAACCAAGCCGAGTCCCTTGAGCTGGCGAGACTGTGCTGCCGCGCACTGGAGGAGAAGAAGGCGGGCGACCTGCGGGTGATCGATGTCTCCGCCCTCTCCTCGATCACCAACTACCTGGTCGTCGCGACCGCGACCTCGGAGCCGCACGTGCGCGCTCTGCGGGTGGAGCTTGAGAAGGCGCTCGACGCCTCGAAGACGCGCATCATAGGCATCGAGACCGCAAGCGAGAGCGGCTGGGCCGTCATGGACGCGTTTGACGTCATGGTCCACATCTTCACCCCGGAGAAGCGCGCCCGCTACAAGCTGGAGCAGCTCTGGCGCGACGGCCGCGACGTCCCGATCAAGGGACTTCTGGCCGAGAAAAAGGCCCCCTCGAGAAGGAAGAAACCGGCGGCGAAGAAGAAGCCGCCGGCGAAGCGGAGAAAGAGCGCAAGATAGCCGCAGGGCAGGGACTACGCGCCCCCGGCCGCGGGCACGCCCGTGCTGCGCGGAATACCAAATACTACGTACTTGTTTGAGCATTCGCAGCTTGAATGCATCGGCGCGCCACGGTAGTCTCCTAACGCCCAAATTTTGGGCGCGTATATAATAAAACAATAAGAAACATAAAGTTAAGGTGCAACATGAAGAATAAAAACAAGGGTTTTACCCTAGTTGAAATAATGATCGTCGTCGTGATCATCGGCCTACTGGCATCGATGGCCATTCCGGCGTTCCAGAAGGTCCGAACCAACTCGCAGGACAAGGCTGTCCTGAACAACGCTCGGCAGCTTTCGGCCGCCAGCGACCAGTACTACCTGGAAAACGGTGTCTCGACGGTCATCATAAGTGACCTGTTGGGGCCCACCTCCTACATCAAGACGCTCAACTCGGTCGCCAACGAAACGTATCCCACGGGCTTCTCACAGGGCACGACGATTACGATCTCCAGCGTCGCCGGGGCGCGCACCATCACATACTCACCCTAGAGGGTCTTTCATCAATCAGGCTAAACTCATGCTCGACGGTAAGTTAGATATTCGCCCGCCGGTAGGGCAATGTGCAGTATCTACTTATTTACTAGTATTTTAGCTTGATGGAATTAAGGCCTTTCTATTGCATCGACAGGCTCAGATCACAGACGGCTGTGGATAGTTAATCATAAACCAAATAACAAAATAGGCATTAAATGAAAATCAATAGCAACAACACCAAGGGCTTCACCCTTGTCGAAATCATGATCGTCGTCGTCATCATCGGCCTCCTGGCCGCCATGGCGATTCCCGCGTTCCAGAAGGTCCGCACCAACTCGCAGGACAAGGCGGTCCTGAACAACGCCCGCCAGCTCTCGGCCGGCGCTGACCAGTACTACCTCGAGAACGGTGTCTCGACCGTCATCCTCTCCGACCTGCTCGGGCCGACGTCCTACGTCAAGGTCCTGAACTCGGTCGCAAAGGAGACGTATCCCACGGGCTTCTCGCAGGGCACCACGATCACGATCGCGAGCGTCGCCGGTGTGCGCACGATCACGTACGCCCCGTAATCGACGCCTGGTTAGTTTCTCCAAGTTCAAAGCCGCCCGCTCCATGCGGGCGGCTTTTTTTGTCCGGGTTCGGAAGGCGGGAGGCGACGGACTCCGGCGCCCGAAATCCTCGCCTGGGATCCGCCTGCCCCTTGTTTGTTGGCCCTGTGCGCCTGCGCTGTGAACCCCGGCGATGTCTCGCCTGGAAACCCCGTCGGGTAGCGATTCTTGGCCTCCCAGGGGTGGCTTGCCGCGGCGGCTCAACCTTACACTTTCTCTAGGGTGCGGCCCTATGTGTTTTACGTAAGACTATTATAAACAAAATATTATGAATTTGCGCGTCCTGTGGCCTGCCTTGGGCACAATTACGTATTCACAATAATTTTAACTTGAGGATGAAACTGCCGACCTTTTTTGTCGTCTGGCTCAAGTCACAGGCAACTGCGACCTGATCCGTTAATGATAAACCAAATAAACAAATAGGCAGAATATGAAAATCAATAGCAACAGCACCAAGGGCTTCACCCTTGTCGAAATCATGATCGTTGTCGTCATCATCGGCCTCCTGGCCGCCATGGCGATTCCCGCGTTCCAGAAGGTCCGCACCAACTCGCAGGACAAGGCGGTCCTGAACAACGCCCGCCAGCTCTCGGCCGGCGCTGACCAGTACTACCTCGAGAACGGCGTTTCGACGGTCATCATAAGCGACCTGCTCGGGCCGACGTCCTACGTCAAGGTGCTGAACTCGGTCGCGAACGAAACGTATCCCACGGGCTTCTCGCAGGGCACGACGATCACGATCGCGAGTGTCGCCGGCGTGCGTACTATCACCTACGCCCCGTAATCGACATCCGGGTAGTTTTCCCCAAGTTCAAGGCCGCCCACCTGGTGTGGGCGGCCTTTTTTTCTGGATAATTACCTCTGACATGAACGGTCAATCCCTGGCGCCCGCACTTAAGGACAGAAGGGTCTGGCTGTTCGCGCTCATCGCGGTGGTCGCGGGCGCCGCCGGATTTGTCCTGGTGCCCAACAGGATCGTCAGTGAGGCCATCACTGGCACGGGCTACTGGTGCGTCCTCGCGGCATTCATCCTGTTTGCATGCGCGCTCTGGCGCACGTTCCGCGGCGAGCTTGCCGGGCTGAGGGCCTCGGGCGCGCGGGGGCTCGACTGGGCGACGCTCGCGGTCGTCGCCCTTGGGGGCACCGTGCTGATCGTCCACGAGTCGTTCGGCTTCAAGGTGGTGATGGACGAGGTGATGCTTGCCGGGACGTCCATGAGCATGCACCTGAACAGGAGCGTCCTCGTGCCCATGCGCGGGAGCGACTTGCAGGGCGCCTTCGTGATCATCCAGGGCAACATCGACAAGCGGCAGCTCTTCTTTCCGTTCCTGGTCTCGATCCTGCACGATGTCACGGGCTACCGGCCCGAGAACGCCTTCGTCCTCAACGGCATCCTGATCTTCGTGTTCCTGGGCCTCGTGAACGCCGCCGGCAGGAGACTTGCCGGCCGGGAGGCGGGCTGGCTCGGGGTCGCGCTCTTCGCGGGGCTCCCGCTCCTGGCGCAGAACGCGACCGGGGGCGGCTTCGAGCTCCTGAACCTGGTGATGATCCTGGCGACCCTGCTCCTCGCGGCGCGGTTCATCGAGCGGCGCGACGGCGACTCGTTCACGGCCCTGTGCTACTCGGCAATGCTGCTGACGCAGGTCCGCTACGAGTCGGCGATATTCCTGGTGCCGGTCGCCGCCACCATACTCTTGGTGTGGTGGCGGGAGGGCCGCGCGGTCATGACGTGGCCGGTCGAGGTGCTGCCGCTCCTCATGATCCCCTGCGCACTCCTCACCCGGGTATTCGACCTCAACACCTCGGCGTGGCAGCTCCAGAGCAAGCCCGGGTTCACGTCGCCGTTCTCGTTCTCGTACGTCTTCGGCGGGCCCCGCAACCTGGAGCACGCGATCGGGTTCTTCTTCGGCAAGCCCACGGACCAGCCCAATTCCTACGTGTTCTCGGCCCTGGGATGCGTCGCGCTCATCTTCTTCATCCTGCTCGCCGCGAAGAAGCTCCGGGCCCTTTCCCGGGAGTCCCCGATCTCGGTGGCGACCCTGCTGTTCTCGTTCGGCTTCGCCGCGCAGCTCGGCCTCATGATGTGCTACTTCTGGGGCCAGTTCGACGACTCGATCATCAGGCGCCTGAGCCTGCCGACCCACCTCTGGATGGTGCTCGCGCTGCTCGCGGTCCTGCCCCAGTTCCCGAGGCCCGCGGTCGTCAGGTCGCTCCTTTGCGTCGTGATGCTTGGGATCCTGGCCCAGGGCGTGCCGTCGATGGCCGCGCACGCCTACAACCAGGAATACCTCGCGGGCCTCGAGACGGAGTGGCGGCGCCAGTTTATCGCCGACCAGCCGAGGAAGGACTACCTGGTCATCGACAACGACTCCATCCTCTGGCTTGTCCACGAGGTCACGGCGACGACCGTCGAGTCGGCCAAGAAGCGGCGGGAGGACCTGGCGTTCTTCATGCGCACGCACACCTTCTCGGGCATCTACGTGTTCCAGCGCTACCTGATCGACGCGGACACGGGCAAGATGACGATCCGCGAGGGGGACGACCTCGGACCGGACTTTGTGCTCGAGCCCGTGCGGGCCGAGCGCCTGCTGATCCTCACCCAGACGCGCATCAGCCGGCTCGTGGAGATCCGGGACGGGACGAAGGTGCTCTCGGCGGCCGAGCCCGACCATGTCCTGCCGAAGAGCAGGGATGAGATCGAGAAGGCGCGGACGGCCTATCTCGAGAACTTCTTCAAGCGGCTCCCGTGAGGCGCCTGGCGGAGCTCTTCAGGGGCGCGGACGCCTCGACCCGGGGGCTCCTCCTCGCGCTCAGCGGCGCCGTGGCCATTTACGTGGGCTACGTCGCGATCCCCCCCATCCCGGCGGGCCACCTCATCATCTCCTGGGGCTACTACTACATCCTCGGGGTATTCTCGGCGTTCCTCTTCTACGCGCGCAGGCTCCTCGTCTCGAGGGCCGCCGTGTGGAGGCAGTGGCTGCGCCGGCCCGGCGCGGCGGGCCTCGCGATCGCCGGGGGCGCGCTGTTCGCCGTCTGGTCCGACACCTTCCAGCACAAGATCCTCTACGACGAGTTCGTGATCCAGGGGACGGCCTACGAGATGCACCTGACCAAGCTCGTGAGCACGATCGTGCGCGCCTACAAGGTCTCGGGCACCTGGCTCCCGATCGACCCGTTCCTGGACAAGCGCCCGTATTTCTTCCCGTTCCTCCTCTCGCTGGTGCACGACCTCGCGGGATACCGGGTCGAGAACATGTTCGCGCTCAACGTGGCGTGCGCCGTGTCCTTCCTCGGCTTCCTCTACTGGTTCGCGAGGCAGCTGGCCGGCAGGGACCCGGCGATCCTCGCCGTGGCGCTCATGGCCCTCATGCCGCTCTTCGGCCAGAACGCGACCGGGGCCGGGATGGACCTCCACAACCTGTCGATGATCGCGCTCGTGGCCTGCCTGGGCGTCCTCTACCTGCGGGTCCCCTCCGGCGACAGGCTGTCCCTCTTCGTCCTGGGCGCGGTGCTGCTCACCATGAGCCGGTACGAGTCCGTCATCTACGTCGGGCCGGTGGCGGTCGTGGTCCTCCTGGGCTGGCTGCGCGCGGGCAGGGCGATCCTGCCCTGGCCGGCAATCGCGGCGCCGATGCTCCTCGTCCCGCTCGCCTGGCACCTGCGCGTCTTCGCGGCGACGCCCGTCTTCTTCCAGCTCCAGGAGGGGCAGACCTCCGCCTTCGGCTGGTCCAACATCGCGGGCAACTTCGATGGCGACGTCGCCTTCCTGTTCAACACGGGCCCCGCGCTGGCCAACTCGTGGTACCTTTCGGCCATCGGCGTCGCGGGCCTCGCGTGGCTCGCATACGGGGCGTGGGGGTGGCTGCGCCGGCGCCCGCGGCCCGAGCTCCAGGCGCCGGCCGTGGTCGGGATCGCGTTCGGGGCGGGCGTCGCGGCGCACTTCGTCGTCCTCCTCTTCTACTGGTGGGCCAAGTTCAACGACCTCATGGCCTCGCGCTTCGCCCTGCCGATGTGCCTCGCGTTCGCGGTGCTCGCCGCCGCGCTCGTCAGGGGCCTTGCGGCCAAGGGGATCCCCGCGCTGAGGATCGCCTGGGCCGGGCTGGGGGTCTGGCTGCTGACGGGCGGGCTTCCCGCGATCAACCTGGGCGCCTACACGGACACGAACCTCGGGATGCAGGAGCTCGACTGGGAGCGCGGGATCATCGAGTCGCGGCCCGGCCCCGTCCTCGTCGTCTCCAACAAGTCGACGATCCCCTTCATACTCTGGCGCATCGAGGCGATCCTCAACCCGGTCGCGGCGACCAAGGGAGCCGACATCAGCTACCACATGTCGCAGGGCACGTTCACCGACGTGATCGTGACCCAGGCGATCCGGCCCTCGTCCGCGGAGGGCGCCATGGGCGTCGATCCCGAGGACCTGCTGCCGCCCAACTTCCACCTCCAGGTGATCGCCGAGAAGCGCTTCGGCGGCCGTCTGGACCGGGTGAGCAGGATCGTCTCGATCGACCCGGAGCCCGAGAAGGCGAAGAAGCCTGATCAGCGGGAGCCTGACCCGACGCCGCTGCGCTCGATAAGCGAGCTCCAGTCGCTGAGCGATCCCCCCGTCGCGGCCCTGACCTCCTCCGCGCTCAGGCGGTAGATGAGGATCGAGTACCCGATGTCCGCGTCGGGCCTGCGCACGCGAAGGTAATAGCAGAGCCGGGCGAAGCGCAGGTGCAGGAAGCGGTCGCGGCTCGCCTTCATCTTGCCCGGCAGGAGCTCGCCCTGGAGCCTCGCCCTCGCCACGGGATCCCTCTCGTAGAGGGCGAACACCGGCTCGAAGCCGCGCAAGGTCTCGTATTCCTGCTCGAGCTCGCGCGTCCAGTCCCCCTGGACCGAGCTGTACACCTCCTCCAGCATGGTCGCGCTGACGCAGTAGAGCCCGGCTCCGAGCGGGAAGTAGGGCTCGTCCTCGAGGAAGAGGTTCATGTAGGCCAGGCGCTTCACGGGCAACTTGTAGTAGCGGGGCTCGCCGGAGCCGAAGTAAGCCAGGTAGGCGTCCTCCCCGGGCCGCCTGTTCGCCTCCAGCCACGCCTTCAGCCCGGGCAGGTCCTGGCCCCAGTCGAGCGAGCTGTCGACAAGGTGGTAGCGGCCGTTGGCCGGGCCGCCCGCCAGCTCGTTGAAGTAGGCAAGGTAGTGGGGCGCGATCCACGCCGACTCCCCGACGTGCCATGCCAGGAGGGCGGCGACCACGAGGGCCCTCCAGCCCAGGGGCCGGGCGAGCCACGCGCCGAGGGCCCCGGTCAGGATGAACAGCACGGGATACACGGGGACCAGGTGGCGGTGGCCGATGTTGAGGTGGCTTTGGATCGAGACCGCCCAGTAGACGCAGAAGAGGGCGAGGAGCGGGGTCAGCGGGAGGAAACCCGCCAGGCGCCCCGCCGGCTGGCCGGCGGGCCGCAGGCGGGCGCGGATCGCGACCCAGGCGGACAGCGCGGCGGCGATCAGGAAGGGAAGCGTGGACTTGAGGGCGAAGGTCCAGATGAAGAAGGTCCGCCAGCCGTAGATGCTGTACTCCCCGTTCAGGTAGGCCCCGCGCGACAGGGACGTGTAGACGACGTAGGCGGTCCCGTAGAGGAACGCCTCGGGGAGCGCATGGAGGTTGGCAAGGAGGTGCACCACCTGGCCGATCCTGCCCGTGCGCGCGTAGATCTCGGGCCAGGCGACGATGAACTGGTCGGCGGCCGGGAGCGCGGGGTTGAACGCGCTGTACCTGAAGCCGTAGAAGGCCCAGATGACCAGGAAGGCGATGGCGGCGTGGCCCGCGGCCGAGCGGGCGACCCGCCCAAGCTCGCCCCTCGTCGTGGCGAGGTGGACCGCCGCGCAGAGCGCCATCATGACCGGGAGGAAGACCGCGGAGAACTTGGCCACGCACGCGAGGCCGAAGACCGTCGCGCTCAGGAGGAAGGGGCCGGCGCCTGGCCTCCCCAGGTGGCGCCAGTAGGCCCCGACCGAGGCGAGCATGAAGAACGCCATGCAGACGTCGGAGGTCGCGTATCCCCCGTGTGCGAGGAACGTCGGGCAGAACGCGAAGAAGACGAGCGACACGAACGCCCCCGGCGTCCCGAAGAGCCTTCGCGACCAAAGGAAGACAAGGGCGCCCACGGCGACGCTCATGAGCGCCGTCATCGCGCGCGCGCCCATCAGCCTCGGGAAGTGGTCCTCCCCGGTCTCGTAGAAGAATTCATGGCCCATGACCCACACGTCGCTCTTCGCCCAGTAGGGCTGGTCCAGGTCCGGGAAGCGCGCCCCGGCGATTGCCGCGGGGAGCGCGACCCAGCGCTGGGCCAGGTTGCCGTTCTCAGGCTGCAGCCGGTAGTCGTTCAGCCTCCAGTAGGTGTAGCCGCCCGTCAGGTGGGCGATCTCGTCGGAGGTCGTGCTCTCGCCGAGCTTGCTCGCGAGGGCCATCGCGAAGTGAAGCGCGAGTAGGAGCAGGGCCGCCGCCGCGGCCGGCGCCCTCAGCTTTGCGGGGCTCATCGTATCGGGAGCCCCCCGTAGAGCGCCCTCATGACCTCGGCGTCCGTCAGCCTGAAGATCAGGAACGTGTAGCCCGGCTCGGCGAGCGGCACCTTCCACTTGAGGAAATAGCAGACGCGGGCGAACTGGTACTCCTCGAACGTGACGCCCTCCTGGTAGGTGAGCCTCTTCCCGGATTTCTCGACGTCGACCACGTGCGCGAGGAGCTTCCTGTAGGTCGCCTCCTTGTCGATGTCCCACGGCCCGCGGGCCTCGGTGTAGACCTGCTGGAACTGGGTCACGCTGATGATCCAGAGACCCCCGGTCATGATGGCCGGCACCCTCCTCGGCCTGAGGTCGAAGTTGGCGTCGCCGACGCGCGTGCCCTTGATGCCGTAGTAGCCGATGTCGCCCGAGCCGAAGTAGGAGATCATGACCGGGCCCTCGGGGGGGTGCGCGTCCAGCCACGTCCTCACGGAGGGCAGGTCCTGGCCCCAGTCGAGCGAGCTGTCGACGACGTGCCTCCACGCGTCGCGCGGCCCCACGAGCTCGTTGAAGTAGGCGAGGTAGTGCGGGCGGATCCAGGCCGACTCGGCCGCGAACCAGACGGCCAGGGCGGCGACGAGCCCGCCGGCCCACCGCGTGGGCCGCGCAACCCAGCCGGCGGCCCCGGCGGCCATCACGAAGAGCACCGGGTACACGGGTATGATGTGGCGGTGCCCAATGTTCAGGCCGCTCGTCAGGGAGAACGCCCAGTAGACGGCGAAGAGCGAGAGGAGGGGGGACCACTCGTAGAGGCGGCTGCGCCACTCGGCGGCGCCCCGGCGCCGGTTGAGCGCGTAGGCACCGCCGAGCGCGATCAGCCCGAACAGGGCGAGGGGGGTCTTGACGGCTGTCGTGTAAGGGAAGAACGAGACCCATCCCGAGCTGCGGTACTCACCGTTCAGGAAGGACTTGCGGTAACGCGAGAACCGGTAGGTGTGCGCGAACCCGTAGAGGTACGATTCGGGCAGGAGGCGGTGGTCGCGGGCGAATCGCAGAATCGGCACCGTGGGCCCGCCCTGGTCCTCGAGCACGTCCCATCCCACCAGCGAGCGGATCCGGTTGGGCTCAAAGTGGCGGAACATCGGGTACTTGAACCCGTACGACGCCCAGATGACCCCGACGGCGATCGCGCACGCGGCGAGCGTGGCCGCGACGAGCGCGAGGGCGACCCTCATGCGGCCCGCCACCGCGTGCGGCAGCAGCCAGCCCGAGGCGAGCGTCGGGCTTCCCGCGACCCTGACCGCGAACAGGATGGCGCACATGGGGGCGATCAGGGGGGCGGAGAACTTGGCGACGCAGAGGAGCCCCAGCGCGAGGCCGAACAGGAGGACCCGCAGGGGCGTCAGGCGGTGGGCCATGGCCCAGAACGCCGTCACGGCCGCCAGGAACATGAACGCCGCGGTCATGTCGCTCGTGACCAGCGCGCCGTTTGCCAGCATGGTCGGGCAGAACGCGAAGAGCCCGGCCGCGAGGAGCCCCCCCTTGTCGCCGTGGAGCCGCCGCGCCCACAGGAAGACGAGGGCGCCGAGCGCGACGCCGAAAAGGGCGATCATCCGGCGCCCGTCCCTCAGCATCGACGCCAGGTCGTTGCCGCTTTCGTAGAACCACTGGAACCCGAGGTCCCACACGTCGGAAATCCTCCACGCGTTCTGCTCCAGGGTCGGGAACCTGAGGTTCTGGCGGAGCAGGGGCAGCGCGGCCCAGCGCTGGGGGAGATTGCCGTTCTCGGGCTGCAGGCGGTAGTCGTCCGTCGTCCAGTAGGAGTAGCCCGCGGTCAGGTGGGCGATCTCGTCGCCCGTCGTGCACATGGTGTCCGAGACGCTTGTCGCCATCCACCAGTAGAGGCAGAGGAGCGCGCCCGCCAGGATGACGCAGGCCCGCTTCATCGCCCCTCGCCCCGGCCGCCGAGGCGGCCGGCGAGCGCCTGCGCGCAGGCCCCGATCGCGACCGCCTGCATCGCCACGAGCGGGAGCTGGTGGCGGTCGTTGTGGTTCACGAGCACGTACGGCAGCAGCATCCCGAACGCGACCAGCGCGGCCCACGCTGCCGGCGGGGCGAGCCTGCCGCCGAGGAGGAGGGCCGAGATGAGGAGCGCCGCCACCGGCAGCCCCGCCGTCGCGAAGCCGACCGCGATCCCCTTCGGGCCGCGGAACTGGGCGTCGTAGTCCAGGCGCCTCTCGGACCAGTCGCGAAGGATGCCGGCCTCGTCCCTGAGGCCGAGCCCATGCAGCTTCTCGCGCTCGGCGAGGGGCGGCGCGTCTATCCGGGTCCAGATGCCCCCGGTCGGGCCGACCGTGATCAGCTCGCCGGCGGTCACGAGCCGGGCCCAGTCGCCCGCGCCGAAGCGGAAGCCGGTCTGCTGGCCGCCGCCTTCGCGCTGGCAGAAGACGACCGCGGCCCCGAGCCTCCTCATGACGTTGCCGGCGAAGTGGAGGGGGTCCGCGCGGAGCGCGGCCAGCGCCGGCTCCCGGAAGCCGTCGACATAGCGCACCTCGCCGAGCCTCTCGTACCGGTTGAACTCCTGGACGTCGAAGTAGGGAAGCCTGCGCAGCACGGTCTCCATCCTGGGGAGCCCGTCGGCCGAGTCGACATTCGCGAGGGAGAGCTCGAACCAGAAGTTGGACTTGAGCGGTATCGCGCGACCGAGGGCGGCGTGGTTGCGGGCGCTCCACGCCATGACGGCGATGACCGCGGCCGCCGCCGCGGCGACAGGGACCGCCAGGGCGCGGGAGTCCCTCCGCAGCGGCCACGCGAGGGCCAGGACGACGAGCGCCGCCGAGACCGCTAGGCCCGCGTTCTCGAGGGGGGCGAGGAACGAGGCGGCGATCAGCGCGGCCGCGCTCCATCCCCCCGGCGATCGCCGCGCCTCCAGCGCGGCCCAGAGGAGCGCAACCGAGAGCAGGATGTCGAGCCAGGCCTCGCTCAGGACCTCGAGCGGCCCGCCGGGCAGGAGCGCGCAGTAGGCGAGGAAGGCCGCCGAGGCCGCGCCCCGCATCCACGCGCCAAAGGGCGCGAGGGCGCGGACAAGGAGGGCGTTGGCCGCGGCCAGGCCGAGCACGGAGAGGACCAGCATCGCCCGCGCGGCGGCCGCCGTCTTGACGCCCAGGGCCGCGAAGACCGAGGCCTCCACGAGGGCCGGGAGCGGCGAGACCCACGCGGTCGCGCCCGTCTTCCCGTCAAACGGGTCGCTGAAGCCCCGGTCCTCCGCGAGCGCGGCCGCGACGTTGCCCGGCTCCGCCCAGTCGAACATCCCCGGGGCCAGCCGCGGCAGGTTGTGGGCGAGGGCCGCGGCCGTGATCACCGCAAGCCCCGTCCATGCGAGAAGCCGGGATTGGCCCATGGGTCGTCAGCGCCTCGGGGGCTTGACCAGGTAGATCGGCCGCTGCTTGACCTCGTCGTAGACCCGGCCGAGGTATTCGCCGAGGACCCCGATCCCGATCAGCTGGATCCCCCCGAGGAAGGTGACCAGGGACACGAGCGTGGTGAAGCCGGTCGTCGCCGTCTCGATCCCGAGGAGGCGCTTGACGATGAAGTAGAGCCCGAGCGCGAACCCGAGCAGGCTCACCATGACGCCCGAGTACGTGAGGAACCGCAGGGGCATGTAGGAGAAGCTGAAGAAGCCGTCGACCGCGTACCGGACGAGCCGCCGGAAGGTCTGCTTGGGCTTGCCGGCGGCGCGCTCCTGGCGGTCGTAGGCGACGTCGGCCGTGGCGAACCCGATCCAGGCGCGCAGCCCGGGGAAGAACCGGTGGCGCTCGGGCAGCTGGGCGAAGGCCTCAAGCGCCGTGCTTCCGAGGAGGCCGAAGGTCCCGGTGTTCGGCTCGATCGGTATGTCCGTAAGCTTCCCGAAGACGGCGTGGAACACGTCGAAGCCGACGCGGCGGACGCCCTTCTCCTGGCGGGAGCGCCGGACGGCGCGCACCACCTCGGCCCCGGAGCGCCAGGCCGCGACCAGTTCCGGTATCACCTCCGGCGGGTCCTGGAGGTCGGCGTCCATGGTCACGGCGGCGTCCGCGCCCCTGGAATGCGCGAGGCCGGCCGCGAGCGCGCCCTGGAACCCGAAGTTCCGGGACAGCTCGACCAGCTCGAAGCGGGGGTCGCGGGCCCCCTGGGCGCGGGCCAGTTCCGCCGAGCTGTCGCGGCTGCCGTCGTTCACGAAGACCGCGCGCCACGCGCAGTCGGGGTGGTCGCGGAAAAGCGCCTCGAGGCGCCCGAAGAGCTCGGGCAGCACCTGCTCCTCGTTGAAAACGGGGATCACGATGGCGACTGTCGGTCTGGTTTCGGTCATGGGCTGCCCTGGGGGATCGGCGTCCCCTTGGCGCGCAGGATGGCCATGCCGAGGAGTGCGCCCAAGAGCAGGAGCACCAGCGCGCGGGGAGTCGGCAGAATGTCGGCAAAATATGCGAGGTGGGCGATGATTTTCTCCGACAGGTTCTCCTGGGAGACCGGGTTGTAGGTCCCCGACACCTCCAGGAGGCCGGAGGCGGGATGCAGCCACCGGTCGATCGCGAAGTCCTCGACCGCGAACTGGAGCGCGATCCCGAGGCAGAAATCCGCCGCCCAGCCCGCGATGAGCGCCAGGCGCCAGCCACGGCCGAGGCCCGCCCACCTCGAGGCGAGGAACGCGAGGCCGAGGAGGACGAGGGACTGGAGGCAGATGTGGCCCACGCCGTAGTGGTCGCGGTCGCCGTACGCCGCGAAGCTGGCGAGGACGATGCCCGCGACGGCGAGGACCCAGAACACGCGGTCGTGCCGGGCGGCCGCCCTCGCGGCCACGAACGCCTCCTTCGCGACCACCAGCCAGCCGACGCACCCGAGGGCGAGGAGGGGGTTGAGCTGGTAGACGATGAAGCACTGGTCACGGAGATCGCCCCAGGCGCTCGACTGCGCGAGGAGCCTGCCCCTGTAGCCCCGGACCTGGGGCGGGATGAGGCTGTCGCGCAGGTTGAGGGCCATCGCGGCCAGGGGGTTGCCCGCGTACTTCGCGGCCATGCTGACGGTCGAGTTGGAAAGGAAGGTGCCGGCCCACCCGTACTCGGCGACCGACCAGGCGAACCAGGGCGCGAGGACGCAGGCGCCCGCCACGGCCGAGACGCCCGTCGTGCGCCGGAAGCCGGCGTCCCAGCCCCTGCGGAAGCCGGTGGCGATCCACGCTGCCGCGATCACGACCACGTAGGGCCCGGCGGAGTAGTGGGTCACGACGGCGCCGCCGAGGCAGACGGCGCAGGCGGCCCCGGCAGCGGAGCGATGGTCGTCGTCGTCGCGCATCCTCAGGAAAAAGTAGAGTCCGGCCAGGATGAAGAAGGCCGCCTGGAGCTTGGTCCAGGGGTAGGTTGAGTTCTCGACGAAGAGGGGGCTCACCATCAGGACGACCGCGGCCATCCGCGCGGCGCCCCGGCCCCCGAACCGCAGGGCGAGGAGGCCCACGGGCATGTAGGCCAGGCTGCAGAGCGCCGCCATGATCACCTGGTAGTGCGCGTAGTCCGCCCGCGTCATCCGCATGAACGCCGCCGTCAGGACGTTCGCGAGGGGCGGACGGGCGGGCAATTGGTAGATGTCGAAGAACGGCTTGCCCGCCGGCCACTCCCTCAGGAAGAAGTGGGCCCTCTGCCAGTGCTCGAGCCAGTCGCCGAGCCACGCGCCCCCGGAATGGTTCCTGATGAACGAGAGCCAGGCCACGCACCATCCGGTCACGATCAGCTGGCCGGCGGCGAGGTCGCGGGCCGCGGGATCGGCCGCGAGCCTCGCAAGCCCCCTGCGTCCGGCGAGCGCCCCGGCGGCGGCGGCGGCGGGGACGAGCCAGTAGGCGCCCAGCGGCGCGCCGCCCGTGAAGACCGCCCAGGCGATCCCCCAGGCCCCGATCAGCGAGAACGCGGCGCCGGCGACCAGGCTCTCCGCCGGGTCGAGGCCCAGCCTGTCGACGACGGGCCTGGACAGGCCCAGCGCGACGCCGAGGATCAGGAGAAGGCAGGCCAGCGTGTCGACGATCATGGCAGGGTCTCCCGACAGGGCATTCCAGGGGGGCCGGAATGGCAATAATCTCCTCGCGGCGCGTTCGCGGCGGGCGGTAGCCTCGCGGGCGCGATGGCCCCAGCATGAAGCCGACCGTGAGCCGGGATCCGCGCGCCGGAGACCCGCTGGCCCGGCGTGCGGCCGCGGCCGGGATCGTCCTCGCCACCGCCACCGTCTACGCAGGGACTCTTGCCGCGCCCCTGATCTACGACGACCGCGTCTGGATCACGGGAAACCCCTCGATCCGCCGCCTCGGGTCCGTCGCGGCGGTGCTCTGGCCCGGGGAGGCCGCGGTCCGGGGGCGGCCGGTCCTCAGCCTGTCGCTGGCCCTCAGCCACGCGCTCAGCGGCGAGGCCCCCTGGGGCTACCACCTCGCGAACCTGGCGATCCACGTCCTGGCGGCCCTGGCGCTCTTCGGGATCGTGGCGCGGACGCTGGCCTTTCTCCCGGAGCGCTTCCCGGCCGCCCGCGACAGGATCCTCTTCGCTTTCGCGGTCGCGCTCCTCTGGGCTGTGCACCCGCTGCAGACCGAGTCGGTGACCTATGCCAGCCAGCGCTCGGAGTCGCTCATGGGGCTCCTCTACCTCCTCACGCTCTACGCCTTCATAAGGGGCGCCCAGGCGCCGGAGCGGGGCGCATGGCTCCTCCTGTCGGTGGCCGCCTGCGCGCTCGGCATGGCGACAAAGGAGGTGATGGCGACGGCCCCCCTCATCGTGCTCGCCTACGACCGGACGTTCGTGGCGGGAAGCCTGCGCGGGGCGCTGCGCCAGCGGCGGGGATTCTACGCGGGCCTCGCCTCGACGTGGCTCGTCCTGGCCCTCCTGTCCGCCGGCCTGCGCGGGCGCGGCGTGGGCTACGGCCTCGGGTACACCTGGTGGGGCTACGCGCTCGCGGAGTGCTGGGCCGTCGGGCACTACCTTATCCTCGCACTCTGGCCGTACCCGCTCGTCCTCGACTACGGCACGGGCATCGTCGGCGGCCTTCGCGATGCGCTCCCGTGGGCGTGCCTGCTTGCGGTCCTCCTCGGCCTCACGGCGCTGGCCTTCGCAAGGAAGAGCGCGCTCGGGTTCTGCGGCGCGTGGTTCTTCCTGATCCTTGCGCCGGCCTCGAGCGTCGTGCCGGTCGCCTTCCAGCCGATGGCCGAGCACCGGATGTACCTGCCCCTTGCGGCGGTCGTCACGGCCGGGGTCGCCGCGGCGTGGGCGTGGCTCGGGGCCCGCAGCCTCGCCCTCGTCTCCGCCGCCGCGCTCGCGCTCGGACTCGGCGCCTACGCGCGCAACAGGGACTACGGGAGCGAGACCTCCATCTGGGCCGACACGGTGCTGCGGCGGCCAGGCAACCCGCGCGCGCGCCTGGCCCTGGGCGAGGCGCTCTCGCGGGAGGCGAGGCACGCCGAGGCCGCAGCGCAGTTCGCGGAGGCCGTCCGGCTGGACCCGGGGGACTTCGAGGCGCGCGGGAGCCTGGGCCTCGAGCTCTTTCGCATGGGCCGCGTGGACGAGGCGCTGGCCGAGTACCGGCTGATCGCGCCGCCGACCCCCGACTCGGCGCCGCTCCACTGCGACATCGGCATGGCGCTCGAGCGGTCCGGTCGCTCGGCCGAGGCGATCGGGCAGTACCGCGAGGCGATCCGCCTGGATCCCGGCCTTGACGAGGCTCGCGCGGGGCTCGTCCGCCTGGGGGCGGCGCCCCCCTAGCGGATATTGTACTTCAGGATCGCCCAGAGGGCCCGGAAGCCGTCGCGCCAGCCGATCTTCTTCCCCTCGGCGTAGGAGCGCCCGTAGTAGCTTATGCCCATCTCGAAGATGACTACGTTGAGCTTCGAGACCTTGGCCGTGATCTCCGGCTCGAACCCGAAGCGGTTCTCCTCGATCTTTATCCTCTTCAGGACGTCCATCCGGAACACCTTGTAGCAGGTCTCCATGTCCGTGAGGTTCAGGTTCGTGAACATGTTGGAAAGGAGGGTCAGGAACTTGTTTCCGACCATGTGCCAGAAGAAGTGGACGCGGTGGGCCTCCCCGCCCATGAAGCGCGAGCCGAAGACCACGTCGGCCTTGCCCTCGAGGATGGGCCGCATGAGCTTGGGGTATTCGTTCGGGTCGTACTCCAGGTCGGCGTCCTGGACGATGACCGCGTCCCCGGTCGCCGCGGCGAACCCCGTCCGCAGAGCGGCCCCCTTGCCCTGGTTCACCTCGTGGTAGAGGATCTTGTCGACCATCGGCTCGATCTGCGTGCGCAGCACGTCGCGGGTGCCGTCCCGGGAGCAGTCGTCCACGATGATGATCTCCTTGTCGGGATAGGGCGAGCTGCGGACCCGCTCGACCAAGGTCCGTATGGTCTTGGCCTCGTTGTAGCAGGGGATGACGATCGACAGCTTCATTCCTGGGAGGTTTTGAGGATGGAATGCGCGCGCGGCCAACGGAAGCTTTTATCGGCCGCGATGAAATCCCGTGTTGAGGCGGGGCGCGATAGGGTCAACTTCTTCCCGAGTGAGCGCCCCCGCGGCTTCCCGTTCGCAGATCCTCCTCCCGGGCGCCGCCGCGGCCGTCCTGGTGCTCGCCGGATTCGCGGCGCTCCTGGCGGCCAGCCGGTCCTACGTATGGTCGGGAAGCGCGGCGGACGAGCCGTACAACCTGGTCGTCGAGGGCTTCCGTTCCGGCCATGTCTGGATGGCGAAGGACGCGCCCCCGGGGCTCGCGTCCGCGGCGAATCCCTATGAGTTCGCGGTCTACCGCCCGTACCTCAGGCCGCCCTGGAGCCTCGTCGACCTCAGCTACTACCGCGGGCACCTCTACGCCTACTTTGGCGTCACGCCCGCCGTCATCCTCTTCTGGCCCTACCGCGCGTTGACGGGGCATCCGCTCCACCAGGCCGTCGCGGTCTTCGCCTTCTGCGTGCTCGGCTACGCCGCCGCCGTTGGCCTGGCGGTCGCGGCCTGGCGCCGCTACTTCCCCCAGGTGGGCGCCTGGGCCGGGGCGGCGATCGCGCTTCTGCTTGGATCCGTCACCACGCTGCCGGTCTTCCTCGTGCGCCCCGGGCTCTACGAGGTCTCGATCAGCTGCGGCTTCGCGCTCACCATGCTTTCCCTTGGCGCCCTCTGGTTCTCGTGGCACAGCCCGGGGAAAAAATGCGCGTGGCTCGCCGCGGCGAGCCTCGCCTACGGCCTCGCGGTCGGCGCGAGGCCCTCGCTCCTCTTCGGGGCGTGCGTCCTGTTCCTGCCGGCGGGCGCCGCGCTCTGGTCGGTCGTCCGAAAGGGGAGGCCGGAGCCCTGGCGCCGGTATCTCCTGGCGGCGCTGCTGCCGATCTCGGCGGTGGGCGCGGGCCTTGCCGCCTACAATTTCTGGCGTTTCGGCGACCCGCTCCAGTTCGGCCACGACTACCAGCTCTCGGGCAACAACGTCTTCGGGACAAAGTCCTTCGGCCCGGGGTTCTTCTGGGGCAACTTCCGGCTCTATTTCCTGGAGCCCGTCCGCTGGCACGCGGGATTCCCCTTCGTGTGGGAGCCCGTGGCCCCGCCGCTCCCGCCGGGCCATCTGCCCATTGAGTTCTTCTTCGGCGCGCTGGCCAACCTTCCGGTCCTCCTCGCAGCGGCCCTCGTGCCGCTGGCATGGGCGGGAGCCCGGGGCCGCTCCGGCGCGGCCCACGCGCTTCCATGGATCTCGGCCGCGCTCCTCGTCCTTTTTCTCACGGGAGCCGTCCCGATCTGCTGCTACGCCGGGGCGACGAGCCGGTACCTGCTCGATTTCATCCCGGCGCTCGCGCTCCTCTCCCTCCTCGGCCTCATGGGCCTCGAGCGGATGCTTGGCGGGGCCCCGGATCCCGGGCAGCCGGGGCTCTCGCCCCTGCAGTCTGCCATGTCGGGCTCCCCGCTCGCGCCGGCCCTGCGCCTGGCGGCCTGCGGTGCGCTCGCGTATTCTGTCGCCGTCGCCTGGCTCCTGGCCGCGGCCCTCTGCGGCTTCTACCGCGGGGCGGAGCGGGGATTGGCCGCCCTCAACTCGGGCCGAGTCGCGGAGGGCGTCGCTGTCTACAACCGCGTATGCCGGATCGACCCGGACTTCAGGGGGAAGGCGGAGCTGCTGATCGGCACGGCCCTCCTTGGCCAGGGAAGGCTGGGCGAGGGGATCGGTTTCCTGGAATCCGCCGGGCGCGACGAGCCGGGCCTCGAGGCCACCCACATCAACCTGGGCCGCGCGTACCTGGCGCAAGGGCGCGTCGCCGAGGCCGCGGGATCCTTCGGCGTCGCCGCGGCGCTCGACCCGTCCGACGGGGAGGCCGAGTCCGGCCTCGGTGTGGCCCTCTTCAGGCAGGGCAGGGTCGGCGAGGCTATCGAGCACGAGCGGGCAGCCGTGCGCGTCGACCCGTCCCTCGCGGAGGCCCGCGCCAACCTGAAGGCATTCGAGTCGGCGGCAAATCCCGCACCGGGCCCGTGACGCGGGGGCGCCGGCCCCGTTACGGGGCGGGAACCGCGGACTCGACGTAGGGGGTGTCCGGATACGCCGCCTGCGGGCCGAGGACCGCCGGGGCGTAGCCCGCCGCGTCGAAGGAATGCGCGGAATGCGCCGACTGGGAGCCGGAACCCCAGTCGACGGAAAACAGCGCCTGGAGATCGGCCCTGTGGGCCGCGTCGCCGACATGGTCCCAGTACGGGTGCTCCGGGGGCGGGTAAAGCCACGGCGCCGAGAGCCGGACCCGCAGACTGGAGTCCCGGACGGCGAACTGGGGCGTCTCGAGGACGGAGTCCTCGTTCCCGTTCAGGATGAGGCGCAGGTGGCCCGCGTCCACGCGGTCGAGCACGAGCTGGTTCACCTTCTCCGGGAACCCGCTGGCCGCGAGGACCGTCTCCCCCGGCGGGGAGGTCGGCGGGACGCGGACACCGAGGTCCAGGGGCCCAAACCGGATTCCCCGCCCCCGGATCCACCACTCGCTGGGATAATCCAGCGCGTGCGCCGCGGCGCGGTAGGTCCCCGGGTTCGTCTGCCTCATGAACCCCCGGAATTCCGCGGAGGCGAGCCACACGCACGCGATCGTCCAGCACGCCGCGGCCGCCGCGAGGCCCCGCGTCAACCGCCCCGGCCTCCGCGCCCCGTCGCCCCCGAAGACGGCCATGAGCCCCACCGAGGTCACGACGGTCCAGCCCGCGAAGAGCTCGGCGATGTAGCGCGTCGACGCCCCGACGTAGCAGAAGAGGATCGCGCCGGCGAAGGCCGTCGAGCATGCGGCCGCGGCGACGACGAGGGCTGCGCCCCGCGAACCCGGGCTGCGGCGGTTGCGCCGGGCCCAGTCGAGCCCGACCAGGCCCGCCAGCTGGACGGGCATGACGAATAGCGCGCCGTACATCGCCTCGTATCCCAGGTAGCCCGCCGGGAATTTATCGGGCCACGTGGCGTGGATGAAGGGAAAGTAGGGGCCGAGCTCGGGCATCGAGACGAGGTAGGTCCACACGTTGAAGGGCACGAACGCGGGGCTTGCCAGCGTCGAGTGGCGGGCGTCCCGCCCCGTGAGCATGTAGGCCTGGCCGAAGTCGAGCCAGCCGCCGAAGCGGGAGTGGTTGTAGAAGAGGAGGGCGACGCCCGCCGCAAGGACGAGGGCGCATCCGGCGCAGGCCGGCGCCCACCTGGGCGCCTTCCCCTGCGCCCCGTCGCTGAAGGGCGCCAGGAGGAGCAGGAGGACGAGCCCGGCCTCGGGCACGTTTGTCGCCCTGCAGCCGATCATGAGGGCCAGCGCCAACCCGACGGCGGCGGCCCAGTGCGCGCGGCCCCCCGATTCGCGGAATCTCCACAGGAAATAGAGCGACCACCACAGGCACGCAGCGGCCGAGACGATCGGAAGCTCCCATACCCCGGGGCGCCGGAGGATGACCGGCAGCCACGCGGCGTGGAACGCGGTGAGGAGGATGGCGCCCAGCGCGCCGCCGGAAAGCCCGGGGAAGCACTTGGCCCGGACCTCCCGCAGGAGAAGCGCGAGCCCCGCGAGCCCCCCTGCCGCGAAGAGGGCGACCGCCAGGCGCTGCGGGAGCATTCGGCCGGTCAGCACCCGCCAGGGCGCCATGAGCGCGAGCGCGGGCGCGGGTCCGTAGTAGAGATAGTATCTCCCCTTGTAGAGACTCGCGTCCCACAGGCGGTACGGGGCGTTTTCGGCCGGATCGTAGGGATCGCGCAGCGTGGCGAGCTCCGGGGCAGGTTCGACGGACAGGTAGGTGTGCCCGGCCAGGAAGCCCTCAGCCAGGTACTCGTAATGGTGCCACACGTTCGGCCGGCTGGAGCTCCACGGCGCCACGCCGTCGGCGATCCAGAACGAGGCCGCAGCGCAGAGCGCGAGAGCGAGCCAGAGGGCGATCCGGCCGGGCAGGGCGTCCCGGTGCGGGTTCACGGGGCCGCCGCCTTCCCCGCGATCTCGGCGCTCGCGGCGGCCTCAATGGCCTTGGCGTCGGGGTGCCACGGCTGCAGTTTCAGGGCCTCCCTGGACTCGGAGAGAGCCGTCGCGTCGTCGCCGACCGTGAACGCCGCCCGGGCGAGGAGCACGTGGTCCTGGACGTAGGTCGACCGGTCGGCGACGCCGCCGAAACTTGAAAACGTGACCAGCGCCGTGAGCACGAGTCCGGCCGCAAGCGCCGCGCGGCGGCCCGCGGACCATCCCCTCCAGAATCCCGGCGAGCCGAGCGCGCCGCCCGCCAGCACCGCGCAGACCGCAGCCAAGGGGAGCCTGAAGCGGGCGCTGACGAAGAAGAGGAGGACCGAGGCGGCGCAGGCCGCGGACGCGGCGGCGGCAACTGCCGCCGCGCGCGGGGACTCGGCGGCCAGGCGTGCGGCCCCGCCGACGGCGAGAACGAGCAGCATCCCCCAGCAGATCGGGTTCCACCTAAGCCAGGGCGAGAGCGCCTTGTGGAAGGCGAACGTCTTGTTGTTGTACTGCTCCCAGTTGTCCAGAAGCGCGTAGGCCTTGCGGGCCTCGAGCGCCAGCCACCGGAGCGGGTGGGACGCGACCTCGTCCAGGAACCGGCGGCGCCAGTGGGCGTTCATTGCGGGAATGTAGGCGTGCGGCTCGCCAGTCTCCTGCGCGTAGAGCAGTATCGACTCCGCCCGGGCCGGGTTGGCCCGCGCCAGCTCCGGCGGGAGGCTGACGTGCTGCGTGTAGTACCTGCCGTTCGCGCCGGGCCGGTTCGCGGCCCAGAGGTTGTAGGGCCCCTGCCAGGGAAGGAAGCCCGCCACGCCGCTCACGCTCCGCTGCCAGGCCGCCGCGGCGACGAAGAGGAGGACCCCGGCGAGCGCGGCCGCGAGGATCCGCCCGCGCACGCGCCGAGCGCCGGGAAGAAGGAGCGCGAACGCCGGGACGACGGGCCACACAAGGAGGAAGTTCGGCCGCACGAGGGCGGCGGCCGCCCAGAGGACGCCGGCCGCGGCCCACGGGCTGGGCCGCTCCGGGGCGGCCACGGCGGCGGCGAGGCGGTCCAGGCCCGCAAGGAAGAGCGTGAGCGACAGGGTGGAGTCGAGGGCCTGGGTCGCGAAATGGACGAGTACCGGGTCGAGCGCGAAGAGCAGCCCGGCGGCCAGCGCGGAGCTCCCCCCGAACCAGCGCCACGCCAGGGAGGCGGCAAGGGCCGCCCCGATTCCGTGGAGCACCGCGCCGAAAAGCAGGGCCGCCGGGAACAGGCCGCCCGCGGACACCCCCGCCAGCCTGAACCCGGCGAGGAGGAGGGCGTATCCCGGGGCCCTGTAGAAGGGCTCCGCCGGGAGGGTCCCCCCGAAGATCGCCTCGGCCAGGTCCATGTTCTCGCGCTCGTCGAGCACGGGCACGCGGCCGAGCGGCGTCCCAAGGTACCAGTTCAGGTGCCCGAGCGCGTAGGCCAGCGCGACCAGGGCCGGGAGCCCGACAAGGATCGCCCGCCGGGTCGGAACGGGTGCGGGAGACACTTCCTTGTTGGGGGCGCTTGACACCTCGGGCAATGACAACGCACCGCGAGCCGCCATGCGAGCCGATACAAGGTCCGGCCCATCTGCGAGTTCTTGACGGTCCGACGAGGGGACGGGCAGGCTGGCCCCATGGCGTCCGACGAACCCCGCGCGAAGAGGAAGTTGCCGATCGTGCCGCTAGCGATCGCGGCCGCCGCGGGGGCCGTGGCCGCCTACTTCCTCCTGCGGGGCGTGAATTTCAGGGCCGCGGAGGAGCAGGGGATCGGGATCATCCGAAGCGTCGGCCCGTGGGCGTTCTTCGCCGGCTGCGCCATCCTGCCTGCGTTCGGGGCGCCGCTGACCGTCTTCACCATAACCGCTGGCGAGGTCTTCGCCCCCATGATGACGCTTGGCGGCGTGATCGCCGCGACCATGTTCGCGATCGCCGTCAACCTGGCGCTCACCTACTGGCTCGCCCGCTACGCCCTGCGGCCGCTCCTCTCCAGGATCGCGGGGCGCTACGACTACAAGATCCCAAGGGTCACGAAGGAGAACGCCCTCTCGGTGGCCATCGCCATCCGCCTTACGCCGGGCCCGCCGTTCTTCATGCAGGGGTACCTCCTCGGCCTGGCCGAGGTGCCGTTCCGGATCTACATGGTCGTCTCGTGGATCTGCATCCTTCCCTGGGCTGTCGGGGCCATCGTGCTCGGGAAGGGGATATTCAACGGCAACTTCAAGATGGCCGTGTACGGGATGGGCGTGATCGTGGTCGCCACGGTCGTGGTCAAGGCGATCCGCAAGCGCTATGCAGCCCGCGTCGATTGAACTCGGGGGCGCCGGCCCCGATGCCCGGCCGCTGACCGTCACTGAATTCACGCGGCGGGTGAAGGCGCTTCTCGAGGGGGGAATCGCGCCCTGCTGGGTGAGGGGGGAGATCTCCAACCTGCGCGTCCAGCCGAGCGGGCACGTCTATTTCTCGCTCAAGGACGCCGGGGCGCAGCTCTCCGCCGTCATGTTCCGCGCGCAGGCCGCGCGCCAGTCCGTTAAGCCCAGGGACGGGCTGCAAGTCGTGGCCTTCGGCGAGGTCGGCGTCTACGAGCCCCGGGGGCAGTACCAGCTCGTCGTCAAGACCCTCGTCGACGACGGGGTGGGGGCGCTCCAGAGGGAGTACGAGGCCCTCAAGCGCCGGTTGTCGGAGGAGGGGCTCTTCGACGCGGCGCGCAAGAAGCCGATCCCGCAAATGCCGGGGACCGTGGGCTTCGTCACGTCGCCGACGGGCGCCGCCGTCCAGGACTTCATGCGCATCCTGATCAGGCGCGGCTGGAGGGGGAGGGTCGTCGTGCTGCCCTCGAAGGTCCAGGGCGAGGGCGCGGCCGCCGAGATGATCGAGATGCTGCGCGTCGCCGGGGAGCTCGGGATCTTCGACCTTATCGTCATCGGGCGCGGGGGCGGGAGCATAGAGGATCTCTGGGCGTTCAACGAGGAGCCGCTCGTGCGCGCGGTGGCGGGCTGCGCGGTGCCGACGATCTCCGCCGTGGGCCACGAGATCGACTTCACGCTGTGCGACTTTGCGGCCGATCTGCGCGCCGAGACGCCGAGCGCGGCCGCCGAGCTCATCTCGAGCGAGTTCGTCCGCTTCGCCGAGAGGACCGAGGCCGCGGGGCGCGCGGCATCCTCGGCACTCGCGGAGGCCATGAGCCGGGCAACCGAGCGCGTGGCCCACGCGCGCTCGCGCCTTAGGCTGCTCTCGCCCTCGTCCCTCGTCGAGCGGGGCCACCTGAGGCTGGACGACATGTCGAACCGCCTGGGCTCGGCCCTGCGCGCGTCGGTCCAGCTCCGCCGGCACGCCCTCGCGGGGGCCGCCGCTCGGCTCGAGAGGGCCTCGCCGGAGACCCGCGTGCAGATCGAGTCGCACAGGCTCCTCTCGCTCTTCAAGAGGCTCCAGGGGGCGAGCCCCGTTTCCGTCCTCAACAGGGGGTTCGCGATCATCCGCAATGACAAGGGGAAGCCCGTCACGCGGCGGGCCGGGGTCGGACCGGGCCAGCGCCTCGAGGCGGAATTCGCCGACGGGAAGCTCCCGCTGCGCTCGGAGTAGCCCCGGGGCGGCATGCGCCTGCCGCTCAAGAGCTAATGGGTGTGATTCGCCCGGCTTCACGCCCTTTTGCGGAAGGGTATTGAGTTTTAAAGGGGGAGGGGGGAAAGTGCCGGTTCCATGCCACCGCGCACGTCCCTACTCGCCGTAGCAGCGGCTGCCCTGCTCGCGTCGGGCTGCGGCGAGGAGAAGGTGGCCACCTACCGGGTCCCCAAGGAGGCGGAACCCGCGCCGCCGGCAGCCGCCGCGCCCGAGCCGGGCGCGCAGGCCGAAGTGGGAGCGCCCACGGCGCCAGGCGCAGCCATGGCGGACACCGCTGTCCCGACGGCGGACACGACCCTTGTCTGGCAGGCGCCGGCGCAATGGGTCTCGAAGCCCGCCGCCCAGTTCAGGAAGGCCACCTTTTCCGTGCCGGGCGACGCCGGCGAGTCGGACCTCTCGATCACGGCCTTCCCAGGGGAGGCCGGCGGCGAGCTGGCGAACGTGAACCGCTGGCGGAGCCAGCTGGCGCAGCCGCCCCTGGGACCCAACGAGCTCGATGGCGCCGTGACCCGGGTCGAGGCCAACGGCCTCAAGTTCACGATCGTCGAGATCGCGCCCAGGGGCGATCCCGGCGGCAAGGGGATCATCGGCGCCATCGTCCCCGTGGGAGGGTCGACCTGGTTCTTCAAGCTGGCGGGGCCCGACCCGTCGGTGAAGGCCGCGAAGCCGGCGTTCATCGAGTTCCTGCGCACGGTGCGCGCGCCCTGAGCGATGAGCGAATACTTCAGGCAGCTCCGCGGCGTCTTCGTCTCCCTCAGGCTGACGGTCGTCCTACTCGCGCTGTCGATCGTCCTCGTGTTCTGGGCGACGCTCGACCAGGTGCACCTCGGCGTCTGGGCCGTCCAGCAGAAGTTCTTCCACTCCCTCTTCGTCACCGCGAAGGTCGGCGACCTGCGGCTGCCGATCTACCCGGGCGGCTACCTGATCGGCGGGCTCCTCCTCGTAAACCTCCTGTCCGCCCACATCTACCGGTTCAAGCTGGGCTGGCGCAAGACCGGGATATGGATCGCGCACGCGGGCCTCATCCTCCTCCTCGTCGGCGAGCTCATCTCGGGCATCGTGCAGCAGGACTTCTCGATGCGCCTGGACGAGGGCCAGACCAAGAACTACTCGGAGAGCAACCGGCTGAGCGAGCTGGCGATCATCGACGCGACCGACCCGAACTTTGACGACGTCGTGGCCATCCCCGAGTCGATGCTCGCCAAGGGGACCGTGGTCCAGAGCCCGAAGCTCCCGTTCCGCGTCGTGCCGAAGGGCTATTTCCCGAACGCCCAGGTCCAGATGCGCTCGCAGGCCCCGGGGGCCCCGGCCTCGCCTGCTACCTCTGGCATGGGCCCCATGGTCGCCGTCACGCCCATGGAGGTGGACTACACGGAGGAGGGACACAACTTCCCTTCCGCGTACGTCGAGATCGTGGGCCCCGACGGCTCCCTCGGGACTTGGGTCGTCTCGCCGCTCCTCGGCAATCCCCAGGGCTTCGACTACGCGGGGCGCAGCTTCAAGATATTCCTGCGGCCGGTCAGGCACTACCAGCCCTTCTCGATCACGCTCGAGAAGTTCAGCCACGACATCTTTCCCGGGACCAGCATCGACCGGAATTTCTCGAGCAAGATCCGGATCAACCCGCCCGAGGGCGGGCCGGGCCGCGAGGTCCTGATCTACATGAACAACCCGCTGCGGTACGCGGGCCTCACCTACTACCAGGCCAGCTTCGACCCCGAGACCGACAAGACCACGGTCCTCGAGGTCGTCCGCAACCCGAGCTGGCTCATCCCCTACATCTCCTGCGCCGCGATCGCGCTCGGCCTTGTCATACAATTCCTGATACACCTGGCGGCCTTTGCCAAGAGGAGGCGCGCATGACGCGCAGGATGCCCGTCTTCGTGGTGCTGATCGCGGCCGTCTGCGTCTTCCAGGGGCTGTTTCCCCAGCCGAACGCCCAGCCGGCGGCGGTCACGGCCTTCGGGCGCCTGCCCGTGCTCTCGGACGGCAGGATCAAGCCGCTCGATTCCGTGGCGCGGAGCACGCTCCTCGTGATCCAGGGCCGCCAGCGCGTGGAGCTGCCGGACGGGAGCGAGCTGACGCCCGACGAGTGGCTCCTCGACGTCATGTTCGTCCCCGAGAAGGCGGACGACTACCGGGTCTTCGTCGTCGACAACACCGACCTGCTCTCCCTGATCGGCAAGAACGACGAGAACCTCAAGATCCACTACGACAGCACCGCGAAGCAGATAGGGGCGCTCATTGGGATCGTCCCGAGCAGCCGGCGCAGGATGTCGTTCAACGAGATCGCGCCCTACCTGGCGCAGATCGAGGCCCAGGAGAAGCTCGCCGAGCCCGTCCTGGCCCAGGCGAGGACCCGCTTCCAGTCGGCCGTCGTCCAGCTCTACGGCAACCTGTCCCATTACCTCAGGATAAGGCGCTCGGTCCAGCCGGACGGCAGCACCGACTTCCTCGGGGAGCTCCTTAGCCTCCAGGGGAACCTTGTCGACGGCATCGAGGCCGTGCGCGCGAAGGAGGCCGGAAAGCCCCACGACGAGGCCAAGGCCGCGGCCATCATCGACGAGGGCCAGAAGTTCGTGGGCATGGCGGAGAGCACCGACCTCCTGGCGATACCGCCCGACGGGGACGAGACGGATCCCAACGCGTGGCACAACGCGGGGCACGCGCTCCTGGAGACCTTCGGCAAGGGCGAGGTCAACCCGGCGGTCCTGGCGTACGCCGGGATGGCCTACGCGTGGCGCAAGGACCAGGCCGAGAGCTTCTCGCACATCGTCGAGCTCTACGGCTCAAGCCTCGACAAGCGCTTCCCGAAGCAGGTGGAGAAGACCCGGATCGAGACGCTCTTCAACGCCGTGGAGCCGTTCTACGCGTGCATGATGATCTACCTGGCGGCCTTCCTTTTCGCCGCGCTCTCGTGGCTCAGGTGGCCGGAGCCGGCGAGGATCTCGGCGTGGGGGCTCGTCGCCCTCGCGTGGTCGGTGGCGACGCTCGGCATCGCCACCCGCATGTGGCTCGAGGGCCGGCCCCCGGTGACCAACCTGTACTCGTCGGCCCTCTTCATCGGCTGGGGCTCGGTGGCGCTCTGCCTCGTCCTCGAGGCCGTGTACAAGAACGCCATCGGGAGCGCGGCGGCCGGCATGATCGGGTTCGCGACTCTACTCATCGCCCACCACCTGGCCCTCGCCGGCGACACGATGGAGATGATGCGCGCCGTCCTCGACTCGAATTTCTGGCTGGCCACGCACGTCGTGGTCGTGACCACGGGCTACGCCTCCACGTTCCTCGCGGGCATGCTGGCCGTGATCTACGTCCTGCGCGGGGTGTTCACGCGGACGCTCGACAAGGCGACGGCGGACTCCCTCGCGCGCATGGTCTACGGCATCGTCTGCTTCGCGACCCTCTTCAGCTTCGTCGGCACGGCCCTCGGGGGCATCTGGGCGGACCAGTCGTGGGGCCGCTTCTGGGGGTGGGACCCGAAGGAGAACGGCGCCCTCATCATCGTCATCTGGAACGCGCTCATCCTTCACGCCCGCTGGGGCGGGCTCGTGAGGCAGCGCGGCCTGATCTGCCTCGCGATCTTCGGCAACATCGTGACCAGCTGGAGCTGGTTCGGCACGAACATGCTCGGCATCGGGCTCCACAGCTACGGGTTCACCGAGGCGGCGTTCTGGTGGCTGAGCGCGTTCATCGCGCTCCAGCTGGCCCTGATCGCCCTGGCGAACCTGCCCCTGGAGAAGTGGCGGAGCTTCCGGCCGGCCGCCTAAGCCAGCGGCTTCTGCTGGTCGTCCTGCTGGCCCTGCTGGCCGTCGCTCTGCACATCCTTTGCGTGCTGCAGGAGCTTGCCCTCGGACTTCATCCTAGAAAGCGCCTCGAGGGACGGGCTCCGGAAGTCGTCCCTCGCCTTCAGCCGGCGGTACGCCTCGATCGCGAAGATCCAGCCCGAGTAGGTGTCGTCCTCGGCCTTCTCGTTCTTGATCTGCGGCTTGACGTCGCCGGCGACAAAGGCCGCGACAAGGAGCGAGTGGAGCGCGACCTCGCGCTCCCTGTCCAGGCCCCAGTCCTCGCTCGCCCACGGGATCTGCTCGGGCCCGATGTCGACCAGCACGTCGTCGCTCAGCTGCGCGTAGACTACGACCGTCTTCGCCGCCTCGGTCGCCTTGGGGCCAAGGAGGCCCTTCTCCAGGACGGAGATCGCCTGCAGCGCGTCCTGCTTCGAGGGCGTCGCCGCCAGGGAGCAGCTGGCGCAGATCACGAAAGCGACCGCCGAGAAGGTTTGCCTGATCCTTGCCATGGCGAGATTCAAGTGGCTTCCAGAAATTGCGCGAAAAAGGGGCCCGCGCAACAAGATTGGTTCGTGTTGGCGGCCCGGGTCGTCTAGGCATCGGGGTCGCCCCGTGAGCCAGGACCCCAACGCCCACTTTGACAGCACCGTTCTCGAGATGATCGAGCACAGCCCCGTGGGGGCCGTGCCGAGCACGCCGTCCTACCAGGACGCCGTGAAGCGCCTCTACGCCGCGCACAAGGTCTACGCCGACGCGGACCACAGGGACGGGCACGTCACCGCGCGCAAGCTCGCGGGGCTCCCGAGCTTCCACGCGGCAAACCTGCCGGACCTGGTCGCCGGCGCGATCGGCGCTGCGGCCCTCGAGGACAATTTCAGCATCTTCGACCGGTACGTCCGCTCGCTGCCCGCAGCGCTGCGGGGAAGGGCGGAGGGTTTCAGGGCGAAGGTGGCGGGCCGCCCGGTCCTGCACAGGAAGCATGCGGGGGCCGAGAAGGCGCACGCGGCCCATGAGCTCACGCACTCGCTCTTCCTCGTGCCCGGCGCAGGCCCGCACCCGGGGATCCCGGGCAACTACCTGTTTGGCTCGGTGCTCCAGGCAGGCACCGAGGCCACGCCGGGCCCGTGGGCGGTCCAGGTCCACGACAGCGACGACGGCGCCGCGGTTTTCCAGGCGGCGGACATGCGGGCCGCGCTCGCGAAGCTCCAGGAGGTCCTGGAAAGCGCCCCGTTCGACATGAGCGAGCTCGAGGGCCTGGAGTTCAGGATCCTGTAGGGATCCGCGTGGCTACTTGGCCGGCGCGGCCGGCGCGGCGGCGGGGGCCGCGCCCGCCGTGAAGAGCGGCATCGAATTCTTGACGCTCCGGTAGAGTCCCCATCCGAGCGGGAGGGCGACGACCAGGAAGGCGAGGAGAACCAGGATCGGGGGTGTTTTCTTCATGGCTTCAGGCCTCCCTAAGGTGGTGCCTGGGATCCACCGGCCGCACCAGGAGGTTGCACGCCAGCCCCACGAGGAGGATGCCGGCCATGATGTAGACGGTCGTGTTGTAGGCCTCGCCCTTGGGCACCCCGTGGGCCTTCTGGTAGCTCGAGAGATAGGTCACCAGCTGCGGCCCGAGGATCGCGGCCATGGACCAGGCCGTGATGATGCGGCCGTGGATGGCGCCGACCTGCACGGTCCCGAAGAGGTCGCGAAGGTAGGCGGGGATGGTCGCGAATCCGGCCCCGTACATCGAGATGATGACGCAGGTGACCGCGACAAAGAGCGCCACGCTGCCGACCCTCTGGCTGAAGGGGATCATGCAGTAGAGCGCGCACCCGAGGAGGAAGTAGACGACATAGATCGCCTTGCGCCCCGTGAAGTCCGACGCCGACGACCAAAGGAAGCGCCCGAGCGTGTTGCAGATGCTCAGCAGGCCGACGAAGCCGCCCGCCACGACCGGCGTCACGCCGAACATGTCCTGGCACATGGGCGACGCCTGCGCGAGGATGCCGATCCCGGCCGTCACGTTGCAGCAGAGGACGCCCCAGAGCAGGTAGAACTGGGGGGTCTTGATCGCCTCGTCGGCGGCCACCTGCGCCGTCGTGATGAGCCTGCCGGCCCGCGTCGGCGCCACGAAGCCTTCGGGCTTCCAGCCGGGGGCGGGCACGCGGACGATCCAGGCCCCGAAGTTTATCATCACGAAATAGCAGGCGGCCATCACGAGGAAGGTCTCCTCCACGCCCACCGACGCGGCGGTCTTGAAGTGGTTCATCAGCTCGACGCCGAAGGGCGCGCCCACGAGGGCGCCGCTGCCGAACCCCATGATCGCGAGCCCGGTCGCCATGCCGGGCCTGTCGGGAAACCACTTTACGAGGGTCGAGACGGGCGCGATGTAGCCCAGCCCGAGGCCGATACCGCCGATGACGCCGTATCCCAGCGCCACGACCGCCAGGTTGTGGATGTGGACGCCGAGGCTGGCCACGAATAGCCCGCCGCAGAAGCAGCAGGAGCTCGTGAACATCGTCCTGCGCGGGCCCACGCGCTCCACCCACTTGCCGAAAATGGCGGCGGAGAGCCCCAGGATGACGAGGCCCAGGGAATACGTGGCAAGGACCACGTGCGGGACGCTCCAGTCCTGGCCGGGGACCGACTTGGTGATTCCGACGGCCCGCGTGAGCGGGATGTTGAAGACGCTGAAGCCGTAGATCTCACCGACGCACATCTGGACGGCGATGGCCGCCGGGGGCACGAGCCAGCGGCTGAATCCTGGCGCCGCGACGGTCCGCTCCCTGTCTAAGAAGGACGGCATATTGGGGATGGGGGTTGAAGCCTGCCTGACGCCGGCAAGTGAGGGTCGTGGCGGCCAAAGTTTCGAGCCTATAGGCGCCGGCCGTCACAAATGTAACATATCCGACACAATTCCCCCCGCGTCCGCGGCGCCATGGAAAGGCCGCGCCGCCCGGGGGGCGGACGCGGCCCGGATCGAAATCCCGGCCCGCTCAGGAGGTCGGGGAGGGCGACGGCAGTGGAGAGACGCCTTGCGTGAACGATGCGTTTCTCGTGACGGTGGCGCCGCCGGGAAGGGTGATCGTGACGCTGCGCGTGACCTTGCCGTTGGCGACCAGGGTGTCGACGGTGCGCTTGATGGTCTTTCCGTCCGCGGTCGTGATCACCTCCTGCTTCTCCCAGCTTCCCGGGGCGAGCCTTGTCCTGGTCGCGGTGAAGGTTTCCTGCCTGCCGCCGGGGGTCGTGATCGTGCCCTTCTCGGTCAACACGCCTGGGGCGGTGCGCGTCGCCGTGGCCTGCCACGAGGTCTTGGCCCCGTCCGGCCTCGTCGCGGATCCGGTCATGGACGCGGTCGCCGTGGACTTGTCCCAGGTGGCCTGCGACTGCCATTTCCCTGTGCCACCCGCGGCGTTGGTCCAGCTGCCCTGCCTGTTCACAACGCCCCGGGAGCGCGTGGTCACGGAGGATGCGGTGCCCGAGCCGCCCCGGCTCGTGGTGTAGGTCCCGGTGCGCGTGACCTCCCTGCCGGTGGGGCCGGCAGCGCCGGCGGGGGCTGCGCCGGCAAAGGAGAGGACGACTCCGGCCAAACCGGCGATCGCGACAAACTTGAAGAGAGGTTCATTTTTCATGGTGTGATATTCTGGGTTCCGGTCTGTGTGACTGGAGCATGAGACGCCCCCGGCCCACCGCGGGGTTGCGCGCGGCCCGCGAATAATTGCGCGGAAATGTCGCCCAGGGAGGTAACCGGGGGCCTTGGTCGGGCGTCCGCCCGCGGGATCCCTAGTCCGCCGGAAAGGTGGCCAGCTGGAGGATGAGCCACTCGCCCTCTGCTCCCCGCACCCACTCGATCTCGAGCCTGCCCGAGGTCTCGAACAGCTTTCCCTCCGGCGAGCGGACCTTCTGGCTGTAGGTCCCGAGCTGTTCCGCGGTGTCGCCGTCGATCAGCGTGCTCGTCGCCGTGTCGGCGTTCGCGAGCACCTTGAAGTCCGAGTACTCGCCGAGGAACTTCACGATGGCCTCCCGTCCGTGCACCGGGGGCCGCTTCGGGTTCACCATCTCGCCGTCGGGCGCGAACATGGCCGCGATCCCCGCGACGTCCATCGCGAGCATGAGCCCCTCGTAGCGGTGCAGGCGCGCCTGCACCTCGGCCCTGTCGATCTCCATCCTCCTGACCTTCGGGTTCACGCAGCCGGAAAGCAGGAGGCTGCAGGCGAGGAATGCCGTGGCCCTCTTCATCGGGGAAGGCGGGGGCCCGACGCTAGTCGGCCAGGGGCGCCGTGATCGAGTCCAGGTCCTTCATGACCTGCGGCGTCAATCCCGCGACGACGTCCAGTGCGCCCAGGTTCTCGCTCAGCTGCTCGACCTTGGATGCCCCGAGGATCACGGTGCTGACGTTCGGGTTCTTCAGGCACCAGGCGATGCTGAGGCAGGGCAGGCTGGTGCCGAGGCCCTTGGCGATCGCGGCCAGCTTCGGGATCGCGGCCAGGATCTTCTCGATCCCCGGCCGCTTCAGCACCTCGGTGCGCAGCCACTCCAGCCCGGCCACGTCGAGCCGGGCGCCCTTGGGCACGCCCTTGTTGTACTTTCCCGTCAGGAGGCCGGACGAGAGGGGCGACCAGATCGTCGTCCCGAGGCCGGGGCTCCGGTAGAGAGGCGCGTATTCCTTCTCGACGCGCGCCCGGTGGAAGAGGTTGTACTGGGGCTGCTCCACCACGGGGTGGTGCAGGTTCAGCCGGTCGCATACCGCGTGGGCCGCCTCGATCTGGGCGGCGCTCCATTCGCTCGTGCCCCAGTAGAGGACCTTCCCCTGCGTGATCAGGTCGTGCATGGCCCGGCAGGTCTCCTCGACCGGGACCGACGGGTCCGGCCGGTGGCAGTAGTAGAGGTCGAGGTAGTCGACCTGCAGGCGCCCGAGCGCGTCGTGGCAGGCCTCTACCACGTGCTTGCGGGACAGGCCCTCCTCGTTCGGCCGGTCGCCCACCGCCCCGAAGAAGACCTTGCTCGAGACCATGTAGCTGCTCCGGCGCCATCCGGCCTTCTTCAGGATGGCCCCCATCACCACCTCGGCCTGCCCGTCCGCGTAGGACTCCGCGTTGTCGAAGAAGTTGACCCCGGCGTCGTAGGCCGCGTGAAGGAGCTTCCTGGCGACCGGGTCGCCGATCTGCTTGCCGAAGGTGACCCAAGCCCCGAAGGACAGGGCGCCCACTTTGAGTCCTGATTTGCCGAGCTGGCGGTATTGCATGGTCATAAGCGCGCGGGGACTACCCGATCCAAGGATGGCGGGGACTGCGCCGATCTGCAAGGTTGGGGCTCTTGACTCCTCCATGCCGCGAAGGCACCTCTTTGCGGGTGACGCCGCGAGCGGACTCGAACCGGAAAATCCATTCTTGAAGAACCTCTGGCAGAAATCGGAAGCGGCGCGGTTCCCCGGCGACATGGGCCAGAGGGTCTACAGCTCAAGGCTCCTCGGAAGGGACCCCTGCCTCGTCCTCCACGGCGGCGGCAACACCTCCGTCAAGACATTGGAAAGGAACATCTTCGGCGAGGAGGAGGCGATCCTTCACATCAAGGGGAGCGGCTGGGACCTGGCAGCGATCGAGGCGGCCGGCTTTTCGCCGTGCCGCATGGGCCACCTGCTGCGCCTCGCCGGGCTCGACGCCCTCACGGACCTGCGCATGGCAGCCGAGCTCAAGGGCTGCATGACCGAGCCGTCGGCTCCCGCGCCCTCCGTGGAGGCGATCCTCCACGCGATAATTCCGGCAAGGTTCGTGGACCACACCCACGCCGACGCGCTCATCGCGGTCTCGAACACGCCTGGCGGCGAGGGCCGCGTCCGTGAGATCTACGGCGGGCGCGCGGCCGTCGTCCCCTACGTGATGCCGGGCTTCAGGCTGGCCCGGGCCTGCGCGGTGCAGCTGCCGGCGGCGATGTCCCCGGGGGCGATCGGGGTCGTGCTGATGAGCCACGGCCTGGTGAGCTTCGGGGAGACGGCGGAGGAGTCCTACGGGAGGATGGTCGAGCTCGTCACGCTGGCCGAGGAATACCTCGAGAGGCGCGGGGCGTGGACGATCGGTTGGCCGCGGGCCGAGGCCCCGACCAGGCCGGCGCGCGCCGCGCTCGCGGCCTTCCGGCGCGACCTCTCGTCTGCGATCGGGGCCCCGGCCATCCTGGCCTCGAGCCGCGACGAGCGGAGCCTGGGCTTCGCGCGGAGGCCGGACCTGGCGGACGTTTCCCAGCAGGGCCCGGCGACCCCCGACCACGTCATCCGTACGAAGCGCCTGCCCATGCTCGGGCGCGACCTGGCGGCGTTCCGCTCGGCCTACGAGTCCTATTTCAACGCGTGCGCGGGCCGGGTGACCCCGAGGCCGGCGATGCTTGATCCGGCGCCGCGCGTGATCCTGGACCCCGAATGGGGAATGGTCGCCGCCGGGCGCACGGCCCGGGACGCGGCGATCGCCGGCGAGATCTACCGGCACACGATGGACATCATCGCCCGGTCGGCCGCGCTCGGCGGGTGGAGGGCGCTGCCTGCGCAGGACATCTTTGAGGTCGAGTACTGGGACCTGGAGCAGGCGAAGCTGCGCGGGGGCGGCCCGGCCCCGGCCTTCGCGGGCGAGGTCGCGCTCGTGACAGGGGCCGCCTCGGGCATCGGCAAGGCCTGCGTCGAGGCCCTCCTGCGCCGGGGAGCGGCCGTGGCCGGCCTGGACGTCAACCCCGAGGTTTCCCGGATGCATGAGCGGCCGGACTTCCGGGGGATAGCGTGCGACCTCACGAGCGAATCCGAAGTGGCCGCGGCACTCGACGGGGCCGTCGACGCCTTCGGCGGGCTCGACATGCTCGTCCTGAACGCCGGGATTTTCCCGGAGGGCAGGGGGATCGGGGAACTGGGCACCGGGACGTGGCGCAGGGTCATGTCGGTCAACCTGGACGCGAGCTTCGTCATGATGCGCGAGTGCCACCCCCTCCTCAAGGTCGCGCCCAGGGGAGGGCGCGTCGTGGTCATCGGCTCCAAGAACGTCCCGGCGCCGGGGCCGGGAGCCGCCGCCTACTCGGCCTCCAAGGCCGCGGTGAACCAGCTGGCCCGCGTCGCGGCGCTCGAGTGGGGCGCCGACGGCATCCGGGTCAACTCCGTTCACCCGAACATGGTCTTCGACACCGCGCTCTGGACGCCGCAGGTCCTTGAATCGCGCGCGCGCGCCTACGGCATCAGCGTCGAGGCCTACAGGACGAGGAACGTGCTCGGGGTCGAGGTCGCGAGCCGGGACGTTGCTGAGGTCGCCGCGGAGCTCTGCGGACCGTTGTTCGCGAAGACGACGGGCGCGCAGGTCCCGGTCGACGGCGGAAACGAGAGGGTGATATGAAGGTGAACGGCGTCCCCCGCCGCACGATCTGGCCTGGCGCCGACGGCGCCTCGGTCGAGATCATCGACCAGACGCGCCTGCCCCACGACTTTGCCGTGGCCCGGCTGGGGACGCTCGACGACGCGGCGCACGCCATCCGCTCGATGCTGGTCCGCGGCGCGCCCCTCATCGGGGCGACCGCCGCCTACGGCCTTTGGCTCGCCCTCAGGGCCGACTCCTCGGGCGCATCGCTTGCAGGCGCCGGCAGGACCCTCCTGGCCACGCGTCCCACGGCGGTCAACCTTCGGTGGGCGATAGACCGGATGACGGCATGGCTCGCGCCACTCCCGCCGGCGGAGCGCGCCGCCGCGGCCCTGCGGCGCGCCGCCGAGATCTGCGAGGAGGATGTCGCCATAAACCGAGCAATAGGAGCCGCGGGGCTCCCCATCGTCCGCGCGCTCGCCGCGCGCAGGGCGGCTGCGGCCCCCGTGAACATCCTCACCCATTGCAACGCGGGCTGGCTCGCGACGGTCGACGTGGGCACGGCAACGGCCCCGATCTACGCGGCCCACGACGCCGGCATTTCCGTCCACGTGTGGGTCGACGAGACGCGCCCGCGCAACCAGGGGGCGAGCCTGACCGCGTGGGAGCTGCTGAACCACGGCGTCCCGCACACGGTGATCTCGGACAACGCGGGCGGCCACCTCATGCAGCACGGCCAGGTGGACATGGTCATCGTCGGCACGGACCGGACGACGGCCACGGGCGACGTGTGCAACAAGATCGGGACCTACCTGAAGGCCCTTGCGGCGCGCGACAACGGCGTGCCGTTCTACGCCGCCGTCCCGTCGCCTTCCATCGACTGGCGCGTGCGCGACGGCGTCCGCGAGATCCCCATCGAGAGCCGGTCGGCCCGCGAGGTGACCCACCTCTCGGGCAGGCTTCCCGACGGGAGCGTCGCGACGGTGGCGCTCACGCCCGAGGGCAGCGCGGCCGCGAACCCCGCCTTCGACGTGACGCCCTCCCGGCTGGTCACCGGCCTCGTCACCGAGCGCGGCGTCGCCGAGGCTTCGGAGGCTGGACTGCGGGCGCTTTTTCCTGATCATTGAGCCTCTCCCAAACCCCATGAATGACCTGAACCGACGCGACTTCTTGAAAACATCCCTCGCAGCCTCCGCCACGGCAGCACTGGCCGCCATGCCCTCCTCCGCCAGGGCCGCCGGCGCCCCGGGAGCCAGCGGCCAGTACTTCGAGCTCCGCGCCTACCGCCTCAGGGCGGGCGCCTCGCACGCGCTCCTCGACTCGTACCTTGAGAAGGCCTTCATCCCTGCCCTCAACGCGCGGGGCGTCGAGGCCGTCGGCGTCTTCACCGAGCCCGATGCCAAGGACGGGCCGGCCGTCTGGGTGCTGATACCCCATCCCTCGCTTGCGTCCGTAGGGAGCATCGACGCCACGATCAACGTCGATCCCGCCGTCCAGGCGGCGGGCGCGGACTACCTTTCGTCGCCGACAAAGGAGCAGCCCGCGTTCGACCGCATCGACAGCTGGCTCCTCCTTCCGTTCTCCGGCCTCCCGAAGCTGGCCGTTCCTACGCTGGCCCGCGGGGGGAAGCCGCGGATCTTCGAGATGCGCACCTACGAGAGCTTCAGCGAGCTGAAGGCCCTCAAGAAGGTGGACATGTTCAACGCCGGCGAGATTGGTGTCATGCAGGAGGTAGACCTCTCGCCCGTGTTCTACGGGGAGGCGCTCTTGGGGCGCGACCTTCCCCATCTCACCTACATGCTCTGCAGCCCGGACATGGAGACCCACAAGAAGAACTGGAACCGGTTCCTGGCGCATCCCGTGTGGGTGGCGCTGAAGGCCGACCCGCAGTACGCGGACACGGTGCAGAAGATCACGAGCCGCTTCCTCGTGCCGGCGGCGTATTCGCAGATCTAGCCGTCGCCAGGAGAACCGCCTAGGGGTGGGTGCCCGCGGGCGCCTGGGCCTAGCCGCGCGGCCTGATCAGGAAGCCGTCGGTCATGACGAAGATGGCCATGGCCAGGAGGATGAAGAAGGCGGCGACCCAGAAGAACGGGCTGTGGTGCATGCGCTTCCATCTTGGGCCCGGCGGCGTTCCGGCCTCCGCGCCGGGACCGCCATGGTGTTTCTGGATGCGTTCAAGGTCTTGATTCATGGTATTTTCGGCGACGGCGCCGATCCCCCAATGGACACCGGCGGCGCCCCGAAGTCGCACGCGCTGCCCGTCGGGAAAGACCCCATACCCCGGCCGCCGGAGCGAGGTTATATTCGCCGCCGAGACAACCCATCAAACCCGAAATAGAAGAACCCCCATGCCCATCGTAAACGTAGTGCTCACCCTGATCGTCATCGGCGTGCTCCTCTGGCTGATCAACCTGATTCCCATGCAGTCGACCATCAAGTCGATCCTCAATGCCGTCGTGGTGATCGCGGTGGTCCTCTGGCTCCTCTACGGCTTCGGCATAATCTCCCACGGGGACATCAACCTTCCGGTGGTCAAGTAGCCCGGGTCCGCCGGATTCTGAGCCCGCGAATAGCGGCTCCGGCGGCGTCGGTTGTCATGCAGGGCGTGAACCTAGCAACTCACCAGATCAGCGACACGGGGGCCGGCGTCAGCCGGGTCCAGTTCGAGCGGGACGGGTTTGCGGCGCTCGAGGGCCACTTCACGCCCCAGCAGGTCGACCGGGCCGCCCAGGCGGTCCGAAGGCTGCTCGCCGAGAGGCCGAACGAGATCGTCGTCGACAGCCTCCATACCGGACTGCGCACGTTCTGGGCGCAGGCCGCCAACCCCCAGACGAGGAATTTCAAGTTCAACGACCTCTACCTCATGAGCGCCGAGGTCCGCGGACTCGCCATGGACCCCGAGCTCACCTCGGTCCTGGCGGACCTGCTCGGCGAGCCCGCCGTCCTGTGCAACAGCCTCAATTTTGAGAAGGGCAGCTCGCAGCCGAAGCACATAGACTCCCTGTACATGACGCCACGGACGCCCCATTCGCTGATCGCCACCTGGATCGCGCTCGAGGACGTCCACCCGGACGCCGGCCCCCTCGTCTACTACCCGGGCAGCCACAGGATCCCCCTCTACACGTTCAACGACGGCACGCACCACGCGACCCGCGAGGAGAGCGCGGACTGGTACGACTACATCGACGTCCAGATCCGGCTCCGCGGCCTGAAGGAGAGGGCCTTCATCGCCAGGAAGGGGGACGTGTTCATCTGGCATTCCGACCTCGTGCACGGGGGCAGGCCGATCGCGGATCACCACCGGACAAGGAGCTCCCTTGTCTGCCACTACTTTGGCGAGACCGACTGCGTCGCGAGGGGCATGGACATCGTCCCCATGCACGGGGGCTACTGGATGCGGCGGCTTCCGCAGCCCGTCGTCGCCGACCCTGCATCGTTCGGGCCGAAGTGCCCGTTTCCCGAGGAGACCTACCTGAGGCGCCATCCCGACGTGCGCGAGGCCGTCGAGGCGAAGCTGTTCCCCTCGGGGGAACGCCACTACAGGGAGTACGGGTTCAGCGAGGGAAGGGGCGTCTAGGCGACGTGCGCCGCCGAGTAGAACTCGCGGGCCTTTGACAGGAGCTGCGCCTCGCTCAGGTGGTGCTCGTCGACCACGAGCGATCCGACCACGCGCGCGGCGATATCCTGATGGTGCTCGCCGAGCCAGGCGACGAACTGCTCCATCTCGCTGCTCGTGCCCTTGCCCGTGCCGAAGACCAAGATCTTGCCGGGGCCCTTGAGGGCCGCCGCCACGGGACCGAAGAAGCTGTTGGGATCAGGCTTTTCCTTGCCCCTGGCGAAGTCCTTCGAGTTGTGCGCGTGGCGGAAGAAGTCGGTCGGCTGGTGCGGCATGATCCTCTCGGGGACGGTGCCGAGCATCTCGGAGCTGTAGATCCGTGCCTCGTGGTGGTTTATGACGACGAGCCAGTGGGACTCGCCAGCCGGGGCCTCAGCCAGCGGCTTCTCCGACCGCTGGATGAAATGCCGGAGGGCCATGAGCTCCTCGACGTCCGCGACATCCTTGGTCTTGGGTGTCTGCAGGACGATGGATTGCCCGTTGCGCGTCACCTTAAGGTTGCCATTCGGCTGCTCGACGACCTCGGCGATCTGGTTGAAGAGCTCCCGGACATGGCGCCATTCGAGGTTGTGCGAGACCGGGTGCTGGAAGATCGCGTTGTAGGTTCTCAGGCGGGAGCCGGACAGTGTCGGGATCAGGTTCAATGTGTTTGGGTGGGTTCGCCGGACGGCATCTCGCCGCCGTGCGCGCCAACCCTAGCAGGCGGCGCGGCAACTCGAAATGAGGTGTTCACATGCATTTACGCCCATGCTGCGGACACCCAAAGGTGGGTCAATACCCCATCGACTAAAAAAGGCATTCGTGAGAGTGTAATTGCACAGGTTTTGTGCCCCTGTGTGCAAACAAAGGGTCGCCGAGCATGGCGTTGAAAAACGGCGCGCATCCCACACATAGATCTCAAACCATTCTTGAAGAAGGAAATCGTCAACATCTCGCGCCGGTACAGCGCGGAATTGCGAAAACGGCTGCGCGGGCCGTCGCGTGCGTCCACGCGCCGGGCCGAAGTTCTGGGAAAGCATGCCGTCAAGGAGGGACTGGAGACGCTCGACATCGCCAACATCCACGGGTATGCGCTCCTCGATCTCATGTCTCCCAACGGCAACGAGGCCTCCCGAGTCAGGGCCGCGAAGCGCGCGGGCGAATTCTTCCTCGAGGTTGCGCGCCCGATCGAACGGACGCACAGCGCAATTCAGGAGAAATTCACGGAGCTGAAGGACTCAAATGAGTCGCTTCGCGAGCGCACGGCCGAGCTCCTGGCCTCCAACAAGAGCCTGAAGGCGGAGATGGTCCAGCGCAAGAAGGCGGAGGAGTCGCTTCGTTTGAGCGAGAAGAACCACGGCGTCCTCCTCAGGGAGGCCCGGCAGATGCAGATTCGCCTGCGCCACCTTTCGCACCAGGTGCTGTCGGCGCAGGAGGCCGAACGCAAGGAGATCAGCCGCGAGCTCCACGACGAGATTGTCCAGACGCTCACGGGGATAAACGTCCAGCTCGCGTCGCTCAAGATCGAGTCCGGCGTGAGCAAGAAGAGCTTTACGAGGCACATCAGCTACACGCAGAGGCTTGTAGAGAAGTCGGTGGACATCGTCCACCGTTTCGCCCGAGACCTCCGCCCGACCCTCCTGGACGACCTCGGCCTCATCCCCGCACTCCACGCCTACATGAAGTCGTTCACCGCGCGGACCGGGCTGCAGGTCGGATTCTCGACCTTCGCCGGGATCGAGAGGCTGAGCAACGACAAGCGGACCGTGCTCTACCGGGTGGCCCAGGCGGCGCTCGTCAACATCGCCGAGCACGCGAAGGCGAGCAGCGTGAGCGTGACGATCGAGGAACTTCCCGAGGCTGTGCTCATGGAGATAAAGGACAACGGGGTGTCGTTCAACGTGGCCCACGTGCTCGACTCGCGCAGGAACAAGCGCCTCGGGCTCATCGGCATGCGCGAGCGGGTCGAGATGGTCGGCGGCACGTTCCGCGTGGTTTCGCTTCCGGGCGTCGGCACAACGGTCTCCGCAATGCTACCTTTCAAAAACAAATGAATCACCCCACTACGAAACCCATCAAGACCCTCCTGGCCGACGACCACACGATCGTCCGCGAGGGCCTTCGCGCCCTTCTTTCCTCCGACACCGCAATCCAGGTTGTCGGCGAGGCGCACGACGGCCGCGAGGCCGTGGAAATGGCGACCTCGCTGCGTCCCGACGTCGTGGTCATGGACATCGCCATGCCGCTCCTGAACGGCCTCGAGGCCACGCGCCAGATCCTGGCCAAGCACCCGGGCATGAAGGTGCTGATCCTGTCCGCGCACAGCGACGACGCCTACATCGACAGGGTCATCGCGGTCGGCGCCGCCGGCTTCCTCATCAAGCAGACCTCGGCCCAGATCCTGGCCACGGCCATCCACGAGGTGATGGCCGGGCACGCGTTCTACAGCCCGCAGGTCTCAAAGCGGGTGCGCGAGCACTACCAGAAGCCGGACAAGGCCGGCGGCCTGATGATAAAGAAGGCCACGGGAATGACGTCGCGCGAGCTCGAGGTCATCCAGCTCGTTGCCGAGGGCCACGCCAACAAGCAGGTCGCGGCCGGGCTCGGCATCAGCATCAAGACTGTGGAAAAGCACCGCCAGCACCTGATGGACAAGCTGAACATCCACGACACCGCCGGCCTGACGCGCTATGCGATAGCGCAGGGGATAATCGAGAGCAGCGTCCAGGTCACGATCGTCTGAGCGGGCCCCGCCCGCCGCCCATCCGGAACCCGGAACCCGGGTCCCGGGGGGAGGCGCCCTCAGGCGCAGGCGACCTCGACGCGTCCGGCCGAGCGGATCGGCTCAAACCAGTCGAAGGGCGAGGCGTCAGCCGGCAGCTCGGGGTACGCCTCGGAAAGGAGCTCGCGGAGCTTCTCACGGGCGCGCCCGATGCGGCTCTTGACCGTGCCGATGCTGATCCTGAGCGCGCCGGCGATCTCGCCGTAGGACTGGTTCATGCCATTCCTCAGCATGAGGATCTCGCGCTGGCGGGCGCCGAGCCTCTCCATGCACCGTGAGACGAGCTCGGAGAACTCGCCGGCCGCGGCCTCGCGGAAGGGGCTGGGCGCGTCGCTGGCGATGAGGTCTGAGAAGGTCGCCTGGTTGTCGTCGCTGAAGGCGCAGTCGAGGGACAGCATCGCGTGGCGGCGCCGGCAGTAGTAGTACTTGCAGCGGTTGCGCGACAGGTTGAAGGCGATGCGGTGCAACCACGTGGCGAGGGAGGAATCGCCCCGGAACCGGGCCAAGCCCCTGTGGGCGCGGATGAAGGTATCTTGGGTGATCTCCTCCGCGTCGGCGTGGTTGCGCAGGTGGCAGAGGGCTATCGAGAACATCTTGGTGCGGTAGCGCGTGACGATCTCGACGAAGGCGTCCTCGTCGCCAGCGTTGAAGCGGGACACCAGCTTGGTGTCATATTCCGCCTCCTGCCGGGAGAGTGCGGAGCGGGCGGTGGGACTCTGCCCCCTGCGCGCGATCTTGGAAGGTGAGCCTAGCTGGGAGTTGGAAGCGACCATTGCGGTGTGGAGACTACTCCGGAAGCCGGCGCCCCGAAATGGGGTGAAATGCCACCTATGAACACCCCATGGCGGGGGGGGGCGGCCTCCTGTATGTTCCCCCCATGTCGCACGTGAAACCCCACGCAGATACATTCGCCTGGAGCGAGTGCGAGAGAACCGCCGCCGGCGGCCGCAGGGCAGCGGGATTCGCATTCTGACACATCAATTTTGGACCTGGGCTCCCGTACGGCGTTACCGGCCGGGGTCACTTCACCCCCAAATAACAAATAAAATGAACACACGCCTACGAATTGCGTTCCTCCTCGCCGCGACCATGCCGGTCGCGCTATTCGCCTCGTCATCCACCGATCGCAAGATCGAGGATGCCGCCAAGGCCTCCTACAACTACCGCACGGTCCTCGCCGACCAGGTGACGGTCAAATCCAACGACGGCGTCGTGACCCTGACCGGCACGGTCCAGGACAAGGACGACAGGGCGCTCGCCGAGGACACGGTGGAGAACCTCCCCGGCGTCGTCAGCGTCGACAACCAGGTCGTCGTCAAGGCCGACTACCCGGAGCACTCAGACGAGTGGATCGCCCTCAAGATCCGCGGCGAGCTGCTGGTCAAGGCCAACGTGAGCGCCACCTCCACCAAGGTCGCGGTCAGGGACGGCGTCGTCACACTTACCGGCACGGTCCAGAACCGCGCCCAGAAGGACCTCACCGAGGCCTACGCGAAGGACATCGACAACGTTAAGGCGGTCAGGAACGAGCTCGTCGTCGTGACCCCGGAGCCCGGCTCCACAACGATCGGCGAGGACATGGATGACGCCTCGATCACCAGCCAGGTCAAGTACGCGCTGCTGAGCCACCGCTCGACAAGCGCCCTCTCGACCAAGGTCGTCACCGAGAACGCGGTCGTCAACATCTCGGGCGTTGCGGACTCCGATGCGGAGAAGTCGCTCGTCACCAAGCTCGCGCAAGACACGCGCGGCGTGAAGTCGGTCGTCAATGACATGACGGTCAAGGGCTGAGCAAGACCAGGAAACATCGGGCCGAAGCCGGCCCGGATCCCATCTAGCGGTGCGGCCGGCCTATGCCGGCCGCACTCATTGTAAACACCCGGGCAACGCCCGAATGCAGCGGGGCGCGGGCCCCTAAGGAAAAGAACACCCATGAACAAAGCCATCTCACTCGTCCTCCTCATCGGGGGGATCGTCCTCATTGTCTACGGCATCAACGCCTCGAACTCGGTCGCCTCAAGCTTCTCGCGCATGTTCACCGGCAATCCGACCGACAAGACCGGCTGGCTCCTGGTCGGCGGCATCGCCGCCTCCATTGTCGGCCTGGCCGGCTTCATGACCGGGTCAAAGTCGGCCTGACCTGAGGCCCGCGCCCGGCCGCGGCATCGCCGCCCTGGCTGCGGCCGGAGCCAGCCTTGCCGCGGAATAGGCGCGGCTGGCAGAGCCGGGAACGTCCCGGCCGGGGCTATACCTTCCGCAGAAGCGTCAGGCGGCCGATGGGCAGCCACTCCGCGACCAGGATGTCCCCGCTCGCCAGGAAGATGGCCGCGTGCGGCGTGATGAACTTGCCCGGCGTGAAGTCGGCGCGGGACTGGTCGCGCCGGGAGCCCACCTTGCCGTTGATCGCCTGCCCGTCGCCGAGCTGCGCGACCACACCGTAGGTGCGGTCGAGGAGGCACACCTGGCTGTCGAGGTCGGGGCAGACCATGAGGTCGCCGCGCACGTGGAAGTAGCACGGCATCCTCATGTGCGCCTCGTCCTTCACCGTGCGGATGTGGGTGCCGTCCAGGGTGAAGACCTGGATCCGGCGGTTGCCGCGGTCGGCGACCACGAGCACGGGGTCGGGTCCGCGGGTGTCGACCCACTGGCCGTGGGGCGTGTCGAATTCGCCGTCGCCGTGGCCGGGGCGGCCGATCTCGCCCAGGAAGGTGCCGGACGCGTCGAACTTGAGCATGTGGCTCGATCCGTAGCCGTCGCCGACGTAGAAATCCCCGTTCGGGGCGAAGGCAATGTTCGTGGGCACGAAGTTGATCGGGGCCGCGGAGTAGGACGGATCCTCCCGGGGGTAGCCGTGCTGCCACAGGACCTCGCCGGCGAGCGTCGTCTTCACGACCTTGCAGCGGTTGATGTCGCAGTGCCAGAGGTTCTCGGCGCTCCCCTCGCGCCTAAGAACGAGCCCGTGCGCGCCGCCGCGAAACTCCTCGCCGAAGGCGCGGACGAACTTCCCTCCGGCGTCGTAGACGACGATGGCCTCGCCCCGCATGCTCGACTTGTTGACGGTGTGCGCGACGTAGATGTTGCCCGCGGCGTCCTGGCAGAGGCCATGGGTGTCGCCCCAGACGAGGCCCTCGGGGGGGAGGAGCCAGTCGTGGACGCACTCGTAGGTGTGCTCGCCCGAGCCGACGACGAGGCTTCCCGAGCCGGACTTGTCGGAGGCGCGGATGTTGAAGGAGGGCAGGGTTGACGCAGCGGCGAGCGCGGCGCAGCGCGCGAGGAAGGACCTTCGGGTGAGCGTTTTCATGGGGGTAGCTTGGGTGGGTCTGTCGGCTTGGTTTCGGCGGAATGGGTGAGGGGATTGAGTTCCACGTGCAGGAGCGCCTCGCCGGTGTTGCCCTCGAAGCGCTCCTCCTGGACCCTGCGCTCGAGCTCGAGCTCGTCCTCCTTCCAACGTGCGATCCTCCTCTTGTCAATCAGGGCATCGCCGAGCGCCTTGACGGCGGCGGGGGTGACGGCGGTCTGCCAGACGTAGAGCGAGCGCAGGCGCGGGAGCGCGCGCAGCTGGGGGATACCCCCGTCGGTGACCAAGGTCCCCCGGAGGTTGAGGTACTCGAGCTGCCTCAGCTGCGTCAGCCGGGCGAGGCCGCCGTCGGTGATCTTCAGCTCGTCGAGGTGTAGGCGCTGGAGCCTGCGCATGGACCCGAGCGCGGCGAGGCCGGAGTCGGTGACCGACGTCTCCCCTAGGTCCAGCCACTCCACGGCGGGGGCGATCGGGGCCAGCTGCGCCAGCTCCCTGTCCCCGAAGCCCCTGCCGGCCGCCCGCGCGTTGACGTCGATCCACGGGCCGTCCGGGGAGAGCGGCCTGACGAGGATGCCGAGCCTCCCGGCGATCAGCACCGCGGCGGCGAGCGTCGCGGCGCGGCCGGGGGGCGCCTCGGCAGCGGCCCCTGCGAGCCGCCCGTCCAGGATCACCTGCACGGAGGAGGGCAGGTCCAGGGTCGCGACGAGCCTGTCGCGGGGCGCCCCGGCCGCCACCCACCATTCCAGGAGCGTAAGGTCGTCATCCGAAAGCTGCGGCTTTCCCCGAGGGGGCATGTGCTCCTTCTCCTCGACGGGGAGGTCGATCCGCCTGACAAGGGCGCTTTGGGACGACGTGCCCGGCTTGAGCACCAGGCCGTGCTTCCCGCCCTTCGCCAGGAGGTCCCAGGTGTCGACGCGAAGGCCGCCGTTGCTCTTCGCGGGCCCGTGGCAGCTCACGCACCGCTCCTGAAGTATCGGCTGCACCACGTTCGCGTAGGCGATGGCGCTCTCAAGGGTGACGGTCCGCGGCTTGGGCGGGGGCGCGATGTCTATCCCGAGCATCCGGGCGACGGACCCGGGCATGTGGGCCGTCAGGTAGTCGCTCCCGTGCGTGATCTTCGCCCCGGCGTGCGCCGCCACGGCCAGGAGTACGAGGGACGCGCACAGGAGCGGGCCGTAGAGCCACCGCCGGCGGTGCACGACGAGGAGGAGGACCGCGGCCGCGGCCGCGGCGATCCCGAGCGTCTGGTGCCTCCCGACGAGGGCCAGATCATAGTCGCCGCCGTGGGCGAGCAGCCAGCCGAGGTAGGCGGCCAGGGCGGCCGCCGCGGCGCCGAGCGCAAGGATGAGCGTCCGCTGGCGCTCCGTGAGCGCCGGAAGCCACGAGAGGCGCGGCAGTCGCGAGAGCAGGCCGGCCGCCTCGAGGACCCCCAGCAGCAGGAGGATCCCGATCGGAAGGTGCACCAGGACCGGGTGAAAATGGCCGAGGAATGCTCCTAGCTCTTTCACGGTTTGGCGCCCGACCTACGCGAAGATCCCCTTCGAGACCTTGCCGTGCACGTCCGTCAGCCGGAAATCGCGGCCCTGGAACCGGTAGATGAGCTTCTCGTGGTCAATCCCGAAGGCCGCGAGCATGTTGGCGTGCAGGTCGTGGACGTGCATCTCCTGGCCGTCCTCCACGTAGCGGTAGCCGAGTTCGTCCGTCGAGCCCCACGTCAGCCCGCCGCGGATCCCGCCGCCGGCCATCCAGACGGAGAAGGCGTTGATGTGGTGGTCGCGCCCAGAGCCCTGTCCCATGGGGGTGCGGCCGAACTCCCCGCCCCATAGGATGAGCGTGTCGTCGAGCATGCCGCGCTGCTTCAGGTCCTTCACGAGGGCGGCCGTCGGCTGGTCGACGCGCTTGCAGACGTCCTGGATGTCGTTGTCCAGGTTGCTGTGCTGGTCCCAGCCCCGGTGATAGAGCTGGATGAAGCGCACGCCGCGCTCGGCCAGCCGCCGCGCGACGAGGCAGTTCGAGGCGAACGACCCGTCCCCGATCTCCTTCACGCCGTACATGTCCCGGATCGACTGGGGCTCGTTTCTCAGGTCCGTGAGGTCGGGCACGCTGGTCTGCATCTTGAACGCGAGCTCGTACTGCGCGATGCGGGTCTGCACCTCGGGGTCGAGGGTTTGCTCCTCGTGGAAGCCATTGAGCCGTGCGATCTCGTCGATCACCTGGCGCTGGGTGCTCTGGCACACGCCGTCCGGGTTGCCGACGTAGTGGACCGGCACGCCCTTGCTCTGGAACTGCACGCCCTGGAAGCGGCTCGGCAGGAATCCCGCCGACCACTGGCGCGCGGAGACCGGCTGCTCGCCGCCCGACGGGCCGCGCGACATCAGGACGACGAAGCCCGGCAGGTTGTCGGTCTCGGCCCCCAGGCCGTAAAGCATCCAGGAACCCATGCTCGGCCGCCCCTTGACTACCGAGCCCGAGTTCATGAAGGCGTGCGCCGGGTCGTGGTTGATCTGCTCGGTGTGCATGGACCGGATGATGCAGATGTCGTCTGCTATCTGCTGCGTGTACGGCAGGAGGTCCGAGATCATCTGCCCCGACAGCCCGCAACGGGTGAACCCGAAGGAGGATCCGCGCGCGAGCAGCTTCGTGTTCTGCAGCTGCGCGAGCTGCTGGCCGCTCGTGAACGAGGCCGGGAACGGCTGGCCGTGGATGCGGTTGAGCTCCGGCTTGTAGTCGAGGACGTCCATGTGCGAGGGGCCGCCCGCCATATAGAGGTGGATGACGCGCTTGGCGCGCGGCGGGAACTGGGGCGAGGCCATGGTCCCCATCCAGCGGCCGTCCGGCGCGGGGCCGGCGTCCATCCCCTTGAGAAGCCTCGGGTTGATGAGCGAGCCAAGCGCCAGGGTCCCGAGGGCCTGAGCCGACTTGCCGAGGAAGGTCCTGCGCGACCACTCCAGCTGGCGCTGTCTAATGAGGTTGGGGTCAAAGTGCGGGGTCATGGGGCCGGGCGGTCAGTAGCGGACGATGGTTTCATTGAGGTTCAGGAGGACGCGGGTGACCGACGTCCATGCCGCCAGCGTGGGAGGGTCCACGTTGCCCGAGACACCGTGGTTGCCGACGGCGAGCACCTTCGCGGCCTCGCCGGGCTGCCCGCGGTAGTAGGCGAGCTGCCCCTCGTAGAACTTTTCGAGCGAATCCCTCTCGCGCCCGCTCGGCGGGCGCGAGAGCAGCCGCCGGAAGGCCTCGTCCAGGCCCGCTGAGAAGTCGCCGCCGGCGTGGGCGGCGACGGACTGCTCCGCGAGCGCGCGCGCGGCCTCGACGAACTCGGGGTCGTTCAGGAGCGTGAGCGCCTGCTGCGGGGTGCTGGAGATGTTCCGCGACGCCGTGCACTCCTCGCGGGACGGTGCGTCGAAGTTCGCGAGCATCGGGTGCAGGAAGGTGCGCTGCCAGTGCATGTACACGCCGCGGCGGTACTGGCGCTCGTCATTGTCCGGGATGTAGTCGCGGTCCGGGAACTGGAGGGCGGCATAGTACCCCGCGGGCTGGTAGGGGTACACGCTCGGGCCGCCTATGTCCAAGTTGATCAGTCCCGAGGCCGCCAGCGCGTTGTCGCGCACGAACTCGGCCTCGAGCCGCCTCGGCGACTGGCGCGCCAGCAGCCGGTTGTTCGGGTCTGCCTCCGCGAGGTCCGCCCTGTAGGTCGAGCTCTGCCGGTACGTGGCCGACGTGACGATCGTCCGCACCATCGCCTTCACGTCCCATCCCGTGTCCATGAAGTCGACGGCGAGCCAGTCGAGGAGCTCGGGGTGGCTCGGGTATTCGCCCTGCGTGCCCAGGTCGTCGACGATGGAGGAGAGCCCCGTGCCGAAGAACTGCTTCCACAGGCGGTTGACGAAGGTGCGCGCCGTCAGCGGATTGTCGCGCGACACGATCCAGTTCGCGAGGTCGAGGCGCGTCTGGCGCGGGGCGCCCGGGTCGGCCGCGGGCTTTCCGGCAAGAAGGAAGCGGGGAGGCGAGGGCTGGACGATCTCCCCGGACTCGTCCTGCCAGTTGCCGCGGGCGAGCACCCGGGTGACGCGCGGGGCCGCGGCTACGGTCACGGTCGTGAACGCGCGCCCGTCCCGGCATTCAGCGATCTGGCGGACGAGGTCGAGCGCCCTCGCGAAATCGTACTCAAGGCCCGCGCCGGTGCCCGCAAAGTACTCGGCCGCGACGACCTCCATCTGCGCCGGGGTCGGGTTCGGGGCGGCGAGGGCCGCGGCGATCTCCGCGGCGGGCCTGGCGCCCGGCGTCCGAAGGCCGACCGGCGAGGCCGAGAGCCGCACGCGGCCGACGTTCTCGCTCCATATCGTGGCGACCAGCTTGTCTCCTTCGCGCAGGCTCGTCGTCGGCGATAGCACGTAGTCCATGGTCTGGGCCTTGCCCGCCAGGTCGGGCGGTGAAGTCCACTGGCCCGAGACCGAGGTCTGGAGCAGCCCGTTGACGTAGCTCCACGTTGGCTGTGCGGGATATCCGTCGGCGATGTTGAGGGGCTCCGGCTTGTCCTGGCCGGCGTGCTGCACGGCCAGTTCAACCGTGAGCGAGAATGAGGCGTCGTCCGTGCAGGTGACCCGGCCGCCGTAGGCGTCATCGGTCAGCGCCTCCAGCCGAATCCGGGCCACCGGCCCCGGGGCGGGCGTCATGGTGAGGACCATGCCGTCCCCGGCACTCTCGGGCTTCATGTCCTTGTCCGGCACAAACCGGACGCTCTGGTCGGGGAGGACCTTCAACGTCCCCAGCCTCTTCGGCTTTGCGTCGGCAATCGCAAGGGCCGTCCATGCCGCTGTCTCCGCGCTGACGCCTGCGCTCACCTTGGCCGCCCACTCTCGCGCGGCCGCGGCCGAGACGGGGTCGGCGGCGACCTGCTTCGCGGCCGACGACACCAGCTCCGTGCATTCCTGGGTGAGGCGGGCCTGCCTCTCCCTGAGGTAGGGGCTGTCCACCTCGATCTCCGGGGGGAAGGGCGAGTCGTTGGTGAAGCCCTTGAGCTCGGGCTCGGGCGTGTACGTGTAATTCTGGTAGACCCCCCACTGCTTGATGTCCGCGAAATAGGCCTCCATCGCGTAGAAGTCCTTCGACTTGAAAGGGTCGTACTTGTGGTCGTGGCACTCGCAGCAGCCCATTGTCGAGCCGAGCCAGGTCGTCGCTATGGTCCGGACGCGGTCCGCGGCATACTTTGAGATGTACTCCTTCGGCTGGGCGCCCCCCTCGCGGGTCACCATGTTCAGCCGGTTGAATCCGCTCGCGACCCTCTGCGCGTCCGTGGCGTTGGGCAGGAGGTCCCCGGCGATCTGCTCGCGCGTGAACTGGTCGAAGGGCTCGTTGCCGTTGAATGCCCCGATCACGTAGTCGCGGTAGGGGAAGTTGTTGTACAGCTGGTCGCCGTGGAAGCCCACCGTGTCCGCGAACCTCGCCAGGTCCAGCCACTCGACCGCCATCCGCTCGCCGTAGTGCGGCGAGGCGAGCAGCCGGTCGACGACGCGCTCGTATGCGTCCGGGCGCGTGTCAGCGACAAAGGCCTCGGTCTCCGCGACGGAGGGCGGCAGGCCGACCAGGTCGAGGCTCAGGCGGCGTATGAGGGTGCGACGGTCGGCCTCGGGAGCGGGCGCGATCGAGCGCTCCTCCAGCTCCCTGAGGACAAACCGGTCCACCGGGTTCCGGGCCGGGGCCTTTGTGGCGGGCGGCTCGGCCTTCCTCGGCGCCGCGTAGGCCCAGTGGGGCTCATAGACGGCCCCCTGCTCGATCCAGCGCCTCATGATCTCCTTGTCCCGCGCGGAGAGCAGGTGGAGGGAGTCGGGAGGCGGCATCACCTGGGTCGGGTCCCCGGAGCTGATCCGGCGCCAGGCCTCGGATGCGCCCGGCTTGCCGGGCACGATCGGCGTGCTCGTGCGCCCCGTCTTGTCCGTCCTGGCCATGCGGGCGTTGTCGGGAAGGTCCATCCGGAGATCCGCCTTGTTGGCCTTGAGGTCGGGCCCGTGGCACTTGAAGCACGTGTTCGCCATGATGGGGCGGACGTCGCGGTTGAACTGCACCGAGGTTGGCAGCGCAGCCTCCGCCGGATCCGCCCTTGCGAGTGCGGCGAGGAGTCCGACGAGCGGCACAATGCTCACCTTGATCAATGGGGTATTGATCTCCTAGGAATGAGCCGAAGCCCCTTGGAAAGCAAGAAACCGGGCATTTCATTTGCTACGCCGCCGCCGGGTGGGACGGACCATGGGATTCGGGCTCAACGAATTGCCTCTTATCCGGTCCGATGGGCAGGTTCTGGCGCCAGCTTTTGGGTTGCGACGACGCCACCGCCAACATAGATCAACGGCTACCCGCTATACACCCAGCCGCCATGAAGCCGAAGGTCGTAGTCGTCGGCAGTTTCGTCCAGGATCTGACATGGAAATGCGCGGCGTTCCCGGGCGCCGGCGAGACGGTCATTGGCACCTTTGTCACGGGCCCGGGGGGGAAGGGCTCGAACCAGGCAGTGGCCTGCGGCCGCGCCGGCGTGCCGACGGTCTTCGTGGGCGCCGTCGGCGCCGACGTGTTCGCCGAGGGGGCGAGGAGGTTCTACGAGTCCGAGGGAATCGGCGCGCGATTCGCCGTGAAGCCCGCGCACGCGACCGGAACGGCCGCGATCATCGTGAACGCCGCCGCCGAGAACGAGATCATCGTCGCGCTGGGGGCCAGCGAATTCCTGGAGCCCGGCGACATCAGCCCGGGCCTCGTCCGCGACGCCAGGATCGTGATCTGCCAGCACGAGGCCAGCCTCGCGATCAACGCCCACGCCTTCCGCCTGGCCCGCAGGGCGGGCGTCGCCACCCTCCTCAATCCCGCGCCGATGCGGCCCGACTTCGACCCGTCGATACTTCGGCTCACGGACGTCCTCATACCGAATGAGTCCGAGTTTGTCGCGCTCGCGAACACGGTGCCCGCGCGCCCCGGCGCGGCGAAGGGGAGGGGAGGAAGCCGCCGCCGCCTGGATGCGTTCGAACTTCACAACATGGGCCCCGATGAGCTCCATCGCCTCTGCCGCGCATTGGGGGTCCCCACGGTGATCGTCACCCTTGGCCGCCGCGGCTGCTTCGTCTCGCTCGCCGACGACAGCTTCGAGATCATTCCCGGCCACGTCGGCCTCAAGGTCGTCGACACCACGGGCGCCGGCGACGCGTTTGTCGGCGGGTTTGCCGCCGGATTTGTGCGGTTCCGGGGCGACATGGTCGCCGCCGCGAGGCACGGCAACGCGGTCGCCGCCCTGTCGGTGACAAGATTCGGCACGGCGCCTTCCATGCCGAGCGAGGCTGAGATCTCGCGTTTCCTGAAGGGGCGGGGAGTCTGAACGGTCCCGTTTGCCCGATTGGAATTCGCTTTGGGAAGTTACACCCAACGCGGTTTCCCGGCGCGCTGGAGGTTTGCGGCTGGCACCCAGGATTCTCCTCAGGAGGAATGGCCCGCGGCCCAATCCAACGCCCTAATCCATTCACCTTTAGGTCGTTGGCCGATCGCATGAGGTCTTGGCATGTCGCAAGCAATTCGTCCGGGATGCGCCAAAGCCCCGTGAGACGCTCATCCCGGTTCACAGCCGGCATCCTTATGGGCAGCTGCGCGCTGCTCGCAGGTTCGCTCTCCGTCCGCGCGGGCGACTCTGAGGGCATTACGGCAGTCTCCTCGAAGGTGAGCGACGACTACGCCCGCGGAAGGCTTCCTGACGGCTCGTTTCGACCCGAGTTCTACTCGTTTGGCAAAGGGGGCAAATGGGAGGGCGAGATCAGCGACGCGACGATCGACAAGCTTCAGTTCACGGACGTGGCGCGCGTGATCGCGGTGCCCCTGACCGCGCAGAAATATCTTCCATCCCGGGACGTGGCCAGGACGACGCTCCTCATCATGCTCTACTGGGGGACGACCGCCGTTCCCGGGCCGACATCCGACTCGGTGGCGGTGGGTGAGTTTCGGGCGGCGCAGGACTTTCTGGACCGCGCCATGAACCCCCATAACCCCGAGCCCCATTCGGTGCAGGACGCCGCTATGGACCAGATGTCGGCGGCGACGGTCGTGCTCAACATGGAGAACCGCCAGCGGGACCTCACGGATTTCAGGAACGCCGCCATGCTGGGCTACGATTCCACGGGGGTCATCGGGACCGACTATGGAATGGAGGTCCGGAGAACCCCCATGAAGTACCGCCGGGACGAGCTGATCTCGGAGATCGAGGAGAACCGGTACTTCGTCGTGCTGATGGCCTATGACTTCCAGCTCCTGTGGAGGCAGAAGAAGCACAAGCTGCTTTGGGAAACCCGCTTCAGCATCCGCGAAAAGGACCACCAGTTCGACAGGGACCTGCCTTCCATGGCGCAATACGCGTCGAGTTTCTTCGGGCAGGACAGCCATGGCCTTGTGCGCAAGGAGGTTCCCCTTGGCCGGGTCGACATTGGGGATCTGAAATCCCTCGGGACCGTGCCGGGAAAATGACCTGCAGCGGCACAGTTTCCTCCGGTGGGCGCAGGCGGCGGCTCAGGCGCCAGGTGAGGGCCGGCCTCATGCTCGCGCTGCTTGCAGCCTCAGGCGCGCCGGCGGGCGCCGGCCCCCTCAGCATCGTATCCGAGAGCGAGAAGATCACCGCCGTGTCCTCAAAGGTGTACAACGGGTACGCGCGCAAGAGGCTCCCGGACGGTTCGGTTCGCCCGGAGGACTACGTCTTCGGCAACGGGGGCTTCCTGACGCAGGGCCTCGTTGGGCTGGAGGGATCGACCAGCGTCTACACACGCGACGACACAATCGACAACACGACGTTCGGCTCGGTAGCGCGAATACTCGTCGGCCCGCTGGCCGAACAGGGCTATGTCCTCTCCTTCACACCAGGCTCAACCGACCTGTTCATCATGGTATTCTGGGGGAGGTCCATCGGCACGAATGCGTTTCCCGGTTCCGACTTCGCCAATAGCCTCCCGCAGGGCTGGAGCAAGGACAGGGTGGACCTCGAGAATGCCAAGCTGCTCGGCTTCGACTCCGAAGGGGTGTTCGCGCAGGGGTTCAATGACCCCACCAACATGATGTCCAACATCCACAAGCAGGTGTATTCCGGTGTCGTCGATGCCATCGAGGACGACCGCTATTACGTCATATTGCGCGCGTTCGACTTCCAGGCCTCATGGAAGAGGAGAAAACTCAGGCTCCTTTGGGAGACAAGGTTCAGCCTTTCCCAGCGCCGGCACGACTTCGGGAAGGATCTGCCCGCGATGGCGCAGTATGCCTCGGCGTATTTCGGAAAGGAGAGCCATGGGCTGGTGATGAAGCCGGTTCCCGAAGGGCGTGTCGACATAGGTGCGGTCGAGTCCCTCGGCGAGGCCCCCGCGAGGGAAAATCCCGGCGCGGGGCAGGCGCCTGCCAAGCCCTGACGGCCCCGACCGCCGGCAACTGGCAATGGCAGGAGTGAAACGGCCCGGCTGGGCGCGAAGTGCCTAGCAAAGCAAGCCGGCGGCGCCCTTCAAAGGGTGCCGCCGGCGCGCGACTGCAAACGGGGCCTACTTCACAATCAGGTAGCCCTTCATCCCGGCCATCGAATGCCCGGAGCACGAGCAGATGTAGGGGTACTTTCCGGGCTTTGTCGGCGCGCAGAAGGTGACCTCGCCGGTCTCCTTGGGCCCCAGGAGGGGGATGGAGGCCAGGACGTGAGAGGCCAACGCCTTGGGCTCGTACTCGGTGGAACGGGCCGAAAGGGCCGTCGTGGCGTACGGGCCCGCCTCCGACTCGCTGTCGAGGAGGATCCAGTTGTGCCCCATTCCATCCTTGGGCAGTGTTCCCTCGTTCGTCAGCTGGACGTGGATCGTTTGTCCAGGGGTCGCGTCGATCTCCTTGACGCTGAATTTCAGGCTGTCGTTTGCGACGATCTTCACATTCATGACATCGTTGTCCGCACGGGCCACGGGCAGGGATGCGATCGAGGCCACCGCGAGAAGCACGGCGGCCGGAATGAGTGATACGGTGAGGTTTGTGATTTTCATGTGTTTATTGCGTTGAGAGGCGAAGGGGGGCCGCGGTCAGAAGACGATCCATGTCTCAAGATAGAGCGTGTTGTTGGCGCTGGCGGTGCGCCCGGCCCCGTCGATGTTCGATACGGATCCGTCAAAGCGGTTGTAGATAATGTATTGGAGCGATATTTTGATGTTGCTTCTGGGCCAGAAGGACGGCCCCCCCCTCTTGTTCAGGGGAAGAAAATTGGCCGACAGGATGAACCCGTTGCTGTTGGGCGCCCCGGTCTGGCTGGTGGGGTACGCCAATGAGTCGCTCGAGCCATTTGTGACGAAGTACTGCGCCGCGCAGCCGTAGGTCTTGTCCCAAAGGTAGTCGATCGTGCCCTTGAACTCGGTGAGCGAGTCGGAGCCGTTCGTCGTGTTGCCAAGGGCCTGGCTCGCGGCCCATGTGTCGTGCTCATGTATCGCGGTCACCATGGTGGTGATGTCATTGGCCCCGGCCGACCTCTGGATCTGGGAGTCGATGCCGATGTCGACGATCCTGTCCTTGCCGGCGCTCGAGACCTCCCCGGGATATGTGTCGGCCGCCAGGCCAAAGATGCCTACCTCTCCACTGGTGGTGTCGTTTATGGGCTTCGTGTAGGCGGCCCTCCAATAGGGTGCCACCCCCGTGATCTCCGTCTCGCCCGTCGGATCCACGCCAAGGGCGCGCAGGTACTTGGATCCGACGTTCCTGTAGGCGCCGACGTCCAGATAGACGCTGCTGTCGATCATGACATAGGTGCCCAAGCCGGCCACCTGCTGGGCCAGCCCGCCATCGATCAGGGTGGCGGCCGCTGGCGTCGGGGCCAATCCGGAGCCGGAGAAGGGAAAGCCCCATGCGGGCGTGCTGTTCCAGGGATCCTGGAGGGTGGGGTTGTTGTTCATGTAGGCGCCGTATTGCAGCGCGTGCCCGCCCACCGAGCCGGTGTCCGCATAACGCACCTCTGTGTTGTCCCAATTCCACGCCTTTCCGACGCCGTCATAGGTGGTCTGCGAGAATATCCCGAACTTGTTCAGGAACGTGGCCACGTCGGGGCTGCAGAATTTCGACGCGTAGGGGCCGAAGAGCCGACCCGCATAGAATATACTGAACTGGGTCACTGCGAAATTGTTGTTGTCGGCGAAACCCGGCGCCGCCCCGCCGGCCTGCCCGACCTGCGTGTTGGTGAATGACGGCTGGAGCATGAAGGCGATCGGCGGGAGATCCGTGTCGTCCGCGCTCATTGTGTATCCGCTCAGCTTGAACTGCCGGCCCATGTCATTCAGTATCGGGAACTCGGTGTGGCAGGCTATGCACTGCATGTTGAGCTGGCGCGCGAAGCTTGGCAGGGCGTGGCACGTTGACGCTCCGATAAGAAGCGCAATTACCCCGGTCATCGGGCCCAGCGGGAGAGGTGTTTTTGCCTTCTTCAACGGGAACATCATATGCTGAGTCTGGTTCGAGCGCCTCGCGTTTCCTGACAATCACTGCGCATATGTTGCGCTGTCATTAGAGGGGACATCGGCCGTGGGGGAGTTGCAGCGGGACGCCGTCTCCGATCATAACAAGCGGGGCCGTTCGAAAAAATGGGGTAAGTACCTGATGCCAAGTCGTTGGCGTATGGGGGCTCTTGGGGCACGAGCCCGAGTTCCAAAAGTATTGCCAGAGTGGGAAGAGCAGCCAGGCCAAGTCTTTCTGTTTGTGGTGCAATCGCCTGTATCTTTCCCCGTTGCCCAGGGGCTTCTTGGCGACAGCCTGCTAGGGCATGCAAGGGACGGGAAAACGAACCACCGATCATCAGTCAACTGCATCACTGCTGAAGCGGTCGAAGGTCTTCGTTGATTATGAAGGCGCTTTCCGAGAGGCGACGGGTCTACCCATCGGCCTAACGGCGCCGGAATCTCTGGAGCTGTCTCATCGCGGCGACCCAAATGAGAGCCCATTCTGCGCGCTCATGGCCAAGACCAACCGGTCCTGCGCGGCCTGTCTTAGCATGCAGAGAAAGATCGAGGAGCAGGTCGGCCTGGAGGCGAAAACCCTGAAATGCTTCGCCGGCCTGTGCGACTCCGCGGTGCCCGTGCGTGTGGGCGAGAACCTTATCGCGTTCCTGACCACGGGCCAGGTCCTGCTGCACGCGCCGAGCCGCGAGCAATTTGCGAGGACCGCCCGGACGCTCCTGAAGTGGGGAGCGGAGGTGGACGTCAAGCGCCTAGAGGAGGCGTACTTTCAGACTCGTGTCGTCTCGAAGAAACAGTACGAGTCGGTGATACGGTTGCTGTCCATCTTTGCGCAGCACCTCTCAAGCCTCAGCAATCAGTTGATAGTCGCGAAGGAGAACGCCGAGTCGCCCGCGGTCACCAGGGCGCGGGTCTACATCGCTGAGCACCATTCGGACCCGGTTGCACTCACCGATGTCGCCAGGGCTGTTAACATGAGCGCCTTTTATTTCTGCAAGACTTTCAAGAAGGCGACGGGCATGACATTCACCGACTATCTCGCCCGCGTGCGGGTGGAGAAGGTGAAGAATCTCATGCTCAACCCCAATATGCGGGTCAGCGAGGCTGCCTTTGACGCCGGTTTCCAGTCGTTGTCCCAGTTCAACAGGGTGTTTCGCCGCGTGACGGGCGAGGCTCCGTCGGCATACCGCGGTCGCATCCATCCCAAGCGGGGAACCTGAACGCCCTACACAGGCGACGCAATTGCGGCGGGTGAGGCCGTCCGACTCTTCTGCGGGAACCTGACACACAGGGAGCAGAGCAACTCGAACTCTCGCATGGCGATTGCGCGGATTGCCACGTAAAGCTCCGCGACCGCGGTAGGGCGGTGAAGCGGGTCGGTGGAAGGGTGGGAGGCCTGCAGCTCAATCAGTGCCTCGAGAAGTGCCTGCTCGCCCGCCACGAAGAGGTTGAAGAGCGGATTCTGGCCGCAGTGACACCCGGCCCTCACTTTGGAAATCTCCGGAGGATGCGCATCTCTTCGCCGGGATGCGTTGCTCCGGCGAAGCGCTGCGAGCACCTCGTCGAGCGTCCAGTCGATCAAATGAACGAGATTTTCTGGATGTGCCAGCGGGCCGTTGGAGGATTCCAGAAAAAGGAGCGCCTTCCATCGCCGTCGGATTTCTGGGCGCCTTGAACCTAAGGCCTCGATCCAGTATTCATGCATGGACAGCATTCTGGCATCGGGCGGCAGGATTGGCTCCTCCCTCGTTGGCAAAGTCTGTGCATTTCTTGTCTTCGGATCCCCCGACGAGGTTGCGCCGAAGGCAAACTTGAACCTTCTGGGGTTAACAGCACTGTAAGGGCAGCTCGAAGAGACAAATCCTCGCAGATGGACAAAGCCTCCGGATCTACAGTGAGTGGAGACGTGTCCCGCAACCTCATTGAGGTGCGGTATCGGGGGCGCGTCTCCACGGGGGAGGTGAAGGCGTTCTCCGACGTGGTGATGGATCTGCTCCCTCAGATGCGCCCGGGCTTCACGTTCCTGGTCGATCTCAGCAACTTGGAGTCAATGGACCTGGATTGTGTGCCCTATATCACGAGGATTATGGACGCGTGCAATGCATCCGGGATTGGCACGGTTGTGAGAATCATACCGGACCCGCGGAAGGACATTGGGTTCAATATCCTCTCGATCATTCATTACGGGCGGGGGGTCCACGTGCTCACGTTCCAGGACTCGGCAGAGGCCGAGCGGGCGATGTGAGGCAGACCGGGGCAAGACTGCCTTCGAACGCAATGGGCCGCGGGCTCCGCCCGGGCGCTTCAGGCCGGAACGCGCCTGCGCGAGAGCGCAATCATCACGAGGACACCACCGACGAGGATCGCCCCGTACCCCCGCGCCTCGGGTATCGGGCTGATCTCGTTGCCCGGTCCGGGACCGGACTGGTACGTGTTCCAGCGCGTCTGGCTGCCCGAATACCCGGTGAATATGATCTGGTCTATCGGGGCCGTACCCTGCGTCCCGGGGCTGGTCTGGCTGTAGAAATAGTCGACCATGTTGGCCCAGTTCGTAACGGAGAGCTGCGAGGCCCCGGTCAGGCTCACGCCGCTCACCGTGAGGATGGACGCCGACGGGTTGGCGAAGTCCAGGACCGAGTTTGACGTCACGCTCAGGCTCCCGAAGGTGTCCGTTGTGCCGTTGAGCTTCAATGTGCCGCCCGCCAAGATGATGTTGAGGTTGGCATCGCTGAAGTTAGCGCCGAGCGTCAGGGTCGTGCCGCTGGAGAGGGTGAGCGTGCCGGTGCCCGTGAACGCGCCGCTCAGGAGGTCGGCCCCGGAGGTGAGGGTAAGCGCTCCGCCGCTTCCGAAGGCCACCGTGCCCGCCCCGTTCAGCGTGCCGACCGCCTGGCTCGTGCTGAAGAGGTCGAGCGTCGAGCCCGTCGTGAACGTGATCGCGGTCGTGTTCTTGAACGCATCGGCGACGGTCGTCTGAAGAGAGCCCCCGTTGATCGCCACGGTTCCCGCGAACGACGGGCTCGCCACGCCCAAGGCCAGCGTCCCCGAGCCGTCCTTTGTGAGGGAGCTCGCCGCAGTCCCCGTGATGGCTCCCGTGATCGTCGTGTTGCCGCTCCCTCCCACGTCGAGGCTGTTGCCGCCGAGGCCCGTGGCGCCCGCTATTGTCAACGTCCCGGAGTCGGACTGGATCCGGGAGGCCCCGGAGACGGTCACCGCGCCCGTGATGGAGTTGCTTCCGGACACATTCTCGATCGCGCCATTGGCCGTCGGGCCGCCCGTGTTGGAGATCGTGAACTTGCTGGAGAGCGTGACGCCGCCCTGGACCTGGAAGTTACCGAGGTTGGAAACGGTGACGGTGCCCGTGCCCGTCGCCGTGGCGGCCGACGCGTTGATGGTGCCATCGCTGAGGTTGATCTTGCCCGTGAAGCCCGAGCTTGAGCCTGTCAGATCGAGCACGCCGGTTCCCTGCATGGCAAGTGTTCCGGTCCCGGTCAGGGTTCCATCGAACGACGTGGCCGAGGACTGGGAGTCGGTGAGCGTGCCGGAGCCGAGCGCCAGGATTCCCGTGCCTCCCGACGAGCCGGCGATGCTCCCGATCGACTCCGTCTTGTTGTTCAGGTTGAATTCGCCGCCGTCGATCGTGAGGTTGGTCGTGGCCGCAAGCTGGCCCGAGTTCTTGTCGAGAACGGTCCCGGCGTTGATCGCCAGGTCGCCGTTTATCGCGGAGCCCAGGTCGAGCGTTCCGGCGTTCACGGTGGTAAGCCCCGTGTAGGTGTTCGCCCCCGAGAAGGTCGTGGTGCCCGCGCTGTTGAGCGTCACCCCGCCGCTGCCCGTGGCGATCGCCCCGCTTATCGTGAACCCGCCGCCGCCGTTCAGCGTAAGGTTGGTGCCGGTGCCGGCGATGCCTCCGGTCAGCTTTAGTGTTCCCTCACTGTCGAGCGTCGTGTCGACGGCGAGGGTCAGCGCCCCAGAAAGCGTCGCCGTCCCCGCGCCCGTGCTTGCGATGGCGCCGGCCCCTGCGACCCCGGTGCCGGAGAGGGTCATCGAGTTCGCCAGGTTTCGGCCATCGGTGATGTTCAGTGTCGCTCCCGAATCCACGATTGTCGTGCCGGTGCCAAGGACGGAGTTGCTCGTCGAAACCTGGAGCGCCCCGGTGGCAACCGTTATCGTCCCGCTGTACGCGGTTCCCGCACCAGAGAGCGACGAGACTCCGGGACCCTCGAAGGTGATGGCACCCGTCCCGCTCAGCTTTGAGCTGATCGCCAGGAGTCCGGCCCCGGTCACGTCGATGATGGTGTTGGTCGAGAATGCTATGGTGCCCCCGCTGAGCGTCTCTGCGCTTGCCGATTGCTGGGAAATCCCAGGCGACGAGCCGTCGAGCGTGAGGATCTTGCTGCCCAGCGAGATTGTGAATGCGCCGGCGGATGAATCGAAGGTGAGCGAGCCCGCAGAATAGCTGTTGTTCATCGTGGACGCGAGGCCGGTGCTGCCGGTGAAGTCCAGCGTCTGCGTGCTCCCAACGGTCAGGCTGGGCACGCCTGAGTTCCAATTGCCGGTCGTGCTCCAATCGCCGTTGGCTCCGAGTCCCGTCCAGACGAGCTGCGCGGTTGCGTGGGGTGCCGCCAGCAGCGCACAAAAAAGACCTACAAGGGCCAACCGTGCGAGGTGGCCTTCGGGACGCAATTCCATTGGACGGGTGTGCTCCACGGCGGAGCCTTAATTATACCGGAATGGCAATCGTCTTGCAAGGTCGACCCTGGAGTCACGAATATGACATATCATCATGATCACCAATGGCTAAAGTCACATTCGGAAAAGATGGAGCCCCGTCCCGGGCGACAATATCATGTGACAACTCCCGATCATCCACCAAGGGTGATCGGGGTGGATCTGATCCAAGCCAGGACTCCCCAATGCACCTCTTGAACCGACTCAAATCCATAGGCCTTGCATTTCTCGGACTCGCCGCCGCCTTGGCCGCACGCGCTGAGCCGGCCTGGCCGCTGCCGCCCACCACGCCCGCGGCCGAGGGAATCTCAGCCGAGCGCCTCGACCTCATGCACGGCAACCTGAGAGCGGTCGTCGATCAGCGGAAATTCTCCGGATATGTCTTCATGCTGGCCCGCGACGGCAAGATCGCCGACTGGCGCGCCTACGGGTGGCAGGATATCGCGGCCAAGACGCCGATGCAGAAGGACTCCATCGTCCGCATATTCTCGATGTCGAAGCTGATCACCTCGACCGCCGTGCTCAAGCTCATGGAGGATGGCCGGCTCAAGCTGACGGATCCGATCGAGAAGTACCTGCCCGCATTGAAGGACCGGAAGGTATTCATTGGCGGCACCGCCGATGCGCCCGTCCTCGTGCCTGCGGCGCGCCCCATCACCATCTACGACCTTCTCACGCACACGTCCGGCTACTACTATCCTTGGAATACCGACTCCGATGCCGTGTCCGAATTGCTCAAGCGGTCCAAGATCTTCGAGTCGGGAAACTTTGACGAGTTTATCGCCCGTGTGGCGACGCTGCCCCTGCGCGGGCAGCCTGGAACCGAATTTCGCTACAGCATCAGCACCGACCTTCTCGGAGCGATCGTTGAAAAAGTCTCCGGCGAGAGGCTCTACGCGTTCTTCCAGCAGAATATCCTGGGGCCGCTGGGCATGATCGACACCGGCTTCTGGGTTCCGCCGGAAAAGCGAGGCCGGCTCGCCTCGATCTATATTCGCGACGCCAACGGAACGCTCATCCTCGCCGATGCCGCAAACCATAACGACGTGGGTCCCGACCACGGGCTGCTGAGCGGCGGCGGCGGGCTATACTCCACTGCTGCGGACTATGTCCGCTTTGCCCAGATGCTGCTCAATGGCGGGCGCCTCGGCGACAAGCGCATTCTCAGCCGCAAGACCGTCGAGCTGATGACGCAGAACCACATCGCCCACCTCGCAGACCCCCATCCCAACAAGCTAAATGACCAGGGGTTCGGCCTGGGCGTGCGCGTGATCACCGACCTCGGCGAAAGCCCGACCCCCGGCACGGTCGGCACCTTCGGCTGGGACGGGGCCGCCACGACCAACGTTCAGATAGACCCCAGGGAACGCACCGTGGCCATTCTGCTCTTCCAGCACGACACGTTCAACGAGGACGACATCATCGGCACCTTCACCACGGGATATTATTCGGCGCTGGAGAACTGACCTGGCTGGAGCCGGGGTCTCCGGGCCGGGCACCTCAATGCGCCGGCCTGAAGAGGAGCGGCGCAAAATGGATCAGGTTGTCGCGCCACACGGCCCAGTTGTGCTCCCCGGGCGTCTCGACAACCATGGGGTCCATTCCCTTCGACTTCAGCCAGGCAACGTACCTCTTAGTCGACGGGTAACCTCCGTCGCCCGTGGCGCATGACACCCACAGGAGTTCGGGGGCCGTCCGGGGGCTCATCCTGGGGAATGCGGCGTCCAGGTCGTGGTAGCCGACGGCGGCGCTGAAGCCGCCGACCCAGCCGAAGGCGTCGGGATTCTCCAGGCCTATCACGAGGCTCTGGCCGCCGCCCATTGAAAGCCCGGCGATCGCCCGGTCCCCGCGCCTTGTCGAGGCGCGGTAGAGGCCTTCGACCTGCGGGATGATCTCCGTCATGAGGGCTGTGCTGAAGGTGTCGAGGTTGTGGGCCACCTTGGACGGGTCGTCCCACTGGTCCGCGCCGAGCACGAAGTCCATGTCCCCGTAGTTCAGGGGCATGACGACGATCATCGGCACGATGAGTCCCTTGGCGGCGAGGTTGTCGAGGATCAGGTTCGCCTGGCCGCAGTGCATCCAGGACTCGGCGACGTGGGTCCACCCGTGGAGCAGGTAGAGGACGGGATATTTCATCCCGGACCTGGGGTCGTAGCCCGGCGGCGTGTACACATAGTACCTCTCGGCGCCGCCCTCGAGGCCCTGGATCACGGCCGTGCGGTACAAATGCCGGTGGACAACGCCGTGCGGGACATCGGCCACGTCCCACATCTGCGCGGGCCCGGGAACGGTCACCTCGTTGGTCAGCAATCTCAGGCAGGGAACCACGTCGGGATTCACCGGATCGAGCATCGCGGCGCCGTCGCTCTTGAAGCCGTACATGTGCAGCGCCGGCACGAGCGGAGGCGTCGTGTAGGACCACACGCCGTCGCCGCCCCTCGCCATCGGGATGTCTTGGTCGTAGTCCACGCCGACGGTCACGGATGCCGCCGTCGGGGCGTAGAGCCTGAACGTGACGGAGTGGTCGGGGTTGTTCTCGTGGCTGTTGAGCGCCGGCGGCCCCGCCGCCGCGCTCAGCTGCATCGCAAGCAGCGGGGCCGCCAAACGCGCGAGGAGCGACAGAGGGGGCGGCGTGTGCGCGGTCATGCTGCGTGAAAGCCGTGGATGCTCCCTGGCGCGAACCAAATGCCGGGGCCTTGGGGATGCTTGGGCGGCTGACAGTTTGCTATGACTTGAGATAAGAAGACGCACCCAAGATCCGCCGTTTCCTCTCCAACTCGTACGGGGATTTGTGAAGTTCATCTGAGACCCAATCCTGCCTCACCATGAGCGCAGCCACGGCGCGCCTCACAGAGCAAAGCCGGCTTGGCATGAGGCTGGCAATTAAAATGGGGACCACACTGGCTCCAAGAAAACAGGGCCGGTTCTAAAGAGGCTATGTCCGCCTTGAGAAATACGAAACGCAGGCATCAGGGGGTGCAAGCATGCCCAGGACTTACGAGCTATCGCAGAAGGGGCCTGCGGCTCCATTCGGTGAAAACCCGGACCCGACAATGGCATGGCGGGTATAATCAGGGTCGGCGGAAGGGTAAGACCCCATTGCTCGTGAACCCGGCGACGAGGTATCGTCCGCATTCGTTCTAGGAATCACCCCTTGAATGAATCGCGCGACAAGATTACCGAATGACGATCCCCCGATTTATGAACCGTTCAACCGCATTTCGCTCCTGCCCGGCCTTTGCCGGAGCCACCGGGATCGCACTGGGCTGCATTTTCAGCGTGGCCACCGTCCTTGTTCCGGCAACGAGGGCCGGTCAGAGTGGCGCAGAGCTTCGGCGCCTGGACGACAGCCTTCCCGCCCTTCCATTGGCCGCGGACTTCGAGAAAGAGGACGGCGACAACGGCCCTTACGGGCTCACCCTCAAGAACACATCTGGCAACCCAATCAAGGCCACCGCAATTGTGCTCTTGAACGTCGGGTCCGATATCCACGGTAAGACCCGGGAAATTCCCGAGCACCTTGTCGCCCGGGCGGAGACCTGGACCATCTATGGGCTTTCGACCGGCGACAGAGTCACAATTGAAGCCGGCGGCTTCGCTCCGCTCGTGCTGACGGTTCCCTAGGCAAAGCCGTCCAGGCCGGCGCCTCCTCGGCTGCTGTCTCCGAACTGCCTTTTGGCTGATGGACGCCTCTTGACTCGAACCGGTGGGTTAGTTCGCGGACGCCAGCTGCGCTGGCCTCACCTTGAATTTCCTGACTTGGAACCCGGTGTGGTAGACGTCCCAATAGGGGACCAGGACCTCGGGGTCCATGCCGAGGTACCGTCCCGTCGAGGTGTCAGGGTGGTCAAGGCCTATGCCGTCCGGGGCGTACATGGCGCTCAGGTAGACCACGGCCCACTTGTCGCGCGGCCCAAGCAGGATCTTCCTGCGGAGGTCGGCCTCGTCGTTGAAGAAGATCACCCGCGAGAAAACCTCGGCGAACTCCGGCCTGCGCAGGCTGACGTCGTAGTCGAACCCGCCGTCCAGCAGGGGGACCGAGGGCGAGGGCAGGTAGTAGCGGACGTGCCCCGACCTGTCCTCCGACACCATCCGAAGGACGAGCGCAGTCTCGCTGTAGGGGTCGCGCATCATGGTCCAGAACTCGTTCGCATAGTCGCGGGTGTAGTCCGGGTAGCGGTAGACCTCGCGCCAGGCGACGACGACGACAAGGAGGAAGGCGAGGGTGCCGCCCCAGGGGACCCATCGGCGGACGAGCGCGACCAGGAAGTCGGCCCCGGCGAGGATGACGAGGAGCGCCGGGATCATCGACCAGTTGAGCTGGTCCGGGTTGTTGACGCCCTCGAGCACGATTTGGAAGACCCAGAGAGTGCCGTACATAACAAGGACGACGATCGCGAAGGCATCGCGCCTGCGGGCGCGTGAGCAAAGCACGGCGAGGCCCGCGAGGTACATGACGAGGTATGGCAGGGACAGCATGCCCCGCCAGTAGTAGTCCCCGAGCGACACCCATCGGTCCATGAGGCCGTCCCTGGTCAGCACCCCGGCCAGCGTGTCCATCTCGCCCTCGATGCGCAACGACCAGACCGGGTTCACGCTCCAGAAGTACGCGAACGCGGCGGCAAGGAGGGCGAGGAATGCGCCGATTCCCCACAGGGCGGCGCGGCTGCCGCGCTCCCACCAGCCTGCGCGCCTGCCAAGCAGGGCCACGAGGACGAGGAAGGGGCCGGCGTATAGGAAGCAGCCGAAGTAGAGATGGCAGGCAAGCGCGAAGCCTCCCGCGCCCGCGAGCCTGGCGGCCATACGCGCCCGGGGCGCCATGCCCGGCCGCCACTCGGGCATGAAGAAGACGAGGATGGCGAGCGGCGGGATATAGGCGATCGTGTGCCACTTCGTCCGCCTGAGGCAGTCGCAAAGGACCGCCATGACCGATATAAGGACGTACGCGAGGAACGACACCCGGGGGTACGCCGCCCGGTATAGGATGAACATCGCCCCCAGCATGGCGGCGAAGAAGATTGGCATCGCGTAGGTGAGGATGCGCGCGTCGTAGCCGAACATCCCGTAGAGCGGCGCGAGCGCCCAGACGTATCCCTTGTTGTACGAGTCGAAACCGTCCACCAGGAGGCCCTTCAGGGAGCCCGTCGCACGTATCGACTCGTACGCGGCCCGGGCGGCCAGGAGCGGCTGCTCCTGCTCCCCGGCACGGAACGGCGGGAAGTAGTCGGCCTGGTAGAGGAGCCGGATGTAGAGCACCCCGGCGGCCGCGAGGAAAACGAGCGCCGTCCGCGGCGGGATTGCGGAAAGCCGAAATGCGCGGAAATTGGAACCTGTACGCAATGCAGACAGCCCAGCTTTTCCAGCGATTGGAGACGATGAAGATTTTAGCGTAGGGGCAACTGCGGCCGAGGAACCTGGCCCTTCATCGCGGGAGCGGGCGAGCCGCGGTTCCAAGCCGACACGGCAGATGAAGGTCTTCCCGACCTTTAGCCGGCAAAGCCGTCGTAGGACCTAAGCGGCAGGATCGTATCGATTTCAAACAGGCCGGTTCTCAAACTGGAAGGACGCGTCCTGGCAGCCCTCGACACGATCCGTCACAACGTGGAGATGGTGGACGCTACTGGACTCGAAGCAGTGATTATTGTCAGGACGAGGCCCAATGGCCTCGAATCACCCATTCAGGAGAATCACCTTTTTTTGACGGTGGGGTAAATCACACCGTAAGAATCTTTCAGCCTTATAGTTCCGCGATCAAAACGAGCAGGGGGTGAAATGGCAATGGGTGTCATTATTGACAGTCAATTGCAGTAAATGATGGATGGATGCGTCATCCGGGAGGTCCCAAACGGCCCTACCGGCATCATAATCCAACCCATACATAAAAGGACCATCCGTCATGAATCGATCAACACTCATCCCCCGCGGCGTTGCCGCATCCTGCTGTATCCTGTGTGCCACTCCCATGATTGCCGCCAGCGTCGAATTCCATCCCGTCGGCCAATTGGAAGGCGGCATGGCGAACAGCCAGGTTCGCGATGCCGTGCTCGACGGCGACGAGATCGTGGCCGTCGGCTTCGCAACCCAGAACCCGGAGAGCCAGCTTAATCCCGGAGGAGGAGGCGACACGGCCGTCTCCTGGACGCTCAAGGACGGCCTCGTCGCGCTCCCGACCGACGTTCCCGGCCTCACGCCTCCCGCCGTCACCCGCAATATAACCGCCTCCGCCATCGCAAGAGATGGCCTCCAGGTTGCCTACCGCTCGCTGGACGACGGCACGGGCCAGGACGTCGTGGCTTCGCTTTCGACCCATCAGATGAAGGATATCACGGTCCTGGGATTCCTTCCTGGGTTGCTGCAGTTCAGCGCTGCCGTCGCCGTGTCTGCTGACGGCCGCGTGGTATACGGGTTCAACGCCGATTCCTCAGGCCACGAGTTCCCGTTCCGCTGGACTGCTTCCGAGGGCATGACCGCGCTTGGGCTCCCGGCCGGCGCCCTGACGGCCCCACCCGCGGGCCGCGCGACGACCGCCGACGGCTCGATGGTCGTCGGGGGTTCGCCCTCTGGTCCCGGGGGCGTTGGATTCGTCTACCGCCATGGACAGGGCGTCAGCGCCTTGCCGCTCGCGGCCGGCGGCACATGGACAACGGCATTCGCGATCACGCCGGGCGGCCGGATCATAGCGGGCACCGGTGACTCGACGGCCTGCCCGAATGGGGAATTCCTCCTGTGGAAGGACGGCAAGGTCGTGCACTTGGGGCTTCCCGACGCGCAGACCGGCTCAAACTTCACGAACTTCGGCGGACTCGCGTCATCCGGCAGGGTCTTGGTCACGTTCGACAACAACAGCAGCTACCTCCACAACAGCTTCGGCTGGTTCAACCTGAAGGACGTGATCGAGGGCGCGGGCATCGACCTGAGCGACTGGACAAGCATGCTGACTTTCGGCGTATCCGAGGGAGGGCGCCTTGTCTTCGGGAGCGGCTTCAACTCGACGGGTTCCGAGGGCTTCGTCGTGGAGTTCCCCAAGGGATACTTGCTCAACTATGGTCGGCCCGCGGGATGTCCCGCGCTGGACGATGATGACGACAATGACGGCACCTAACGTCAGGCGCTAAAGCCCGGCGCCCGATTTTAAGGCCGCCATCGCCACGGCGATCGCTACAGAGCCCTTTTCTCTCAACGATTTGATCTCCTCGGAGATTAGATCGTGGACGCTACTTGACTCGAACCAGTGAGTCGGGGCTCCTATGGCATTTTTTCACCGGAATTCGCACTGAGCTCCGTGAGCGTGAAGGCGTAGTCGAATGCAACCTCGTGCAGGGCATCGTAGCGGCCGCTGGCACCGCCGTGCCCCGCGGGATCCAGGTTGACCTTGAGAAGGAGGACGTTCGGGTCGGTCTTCGTCGCCCGAAGCTTTGCGACATACTTGCAGCCCTCCCAGTAGGGAACCTGGCTGTCGTTGAGGGCGGTGGTGACCAGGATGGCTGGATAGGCCTGCGCCTTGATGTTGTCATAGGGCGAGTAGGCCCGAATCCAGGAATACTCCTCCGCCACGTTGGGATTGCCCCACTCGGTGTACTCCTCGGTCGTCAGCGGGAGTGAGGCGTCGAGCATCGTGTTGACGACGTCGACGAAGGGCACCTTGAGGACGGCGACCCTGAAAAGTTCGGGGCGAAGGTTGAGGACGGCGCCCATGAGCAGCCCGCCGGCGCTGCCGCCCGAGGTCGCCATCCTCTGGGGCGTCGTGTAGCCTTGGGCGATCAGGAACTGAGCGCAGCTGATGAAGTCGGTGAAGGTGGTCATCTTCTGCTTCATCCGACCGGCGTCCCGCCAGGGCTCGCCAAGCTCACCGCCGCCGCGGACATGCGCGATCGCATAGATCACCCCGCGGTCGAGAAGGCTCAGCCGGCTGGAGGAGAAGGTGTCGGGGAGGCTGAAGCCGTAGCTCCCGTAGCCGTAGAGGAAGAGCTTCTGGGGCCCCTTCTCCCTGAGCTCCCGCCTGTAGACGAGCGTGACCGGGATCTCGGTGCCGTCGGTGGCCTTGGCGTAAACGCGCTCGCATGCGTAGTCCTTCGGCGCGTAGCCGCCCAGCACCTCGTCCTGCTTGACGAGCGACCGCTCGCGGGTGCCCATGTCGTAGGCAAACACGGAGGGCGCCGTGACGGGTGACTGGTAGCTGAAGCGCACGACCGACGAGTCGTACTCGGCATTGGCCGCCAGCTGGGCCTCGTAGGAAGGCTCGGGAAATGGGATCTCGTGGGAGGCGCCGGTAGCGAACTCGATGACCTTCAGGCGCGGCAGGCCGCCCCTGCGCTCCGTCACGACGGCGTACTTCGCGAAGAGCGTGACGTCGTCCACCTTGACGTCCGGGTCGGCCGGCACGAAATCGGTCCAATGGTCCTCGCCGGGCGTCGCGACCGTGGCGGTGACGATCTTGTAGTTCTTTGCGTCCTTGTTGGTCACGATGTAGAAGAGGCCCTCCCTGTGGTCCGCCCCGTACTTGTGGTCGGCCCTGCGCGGGTCGAGGACCTTCCATTCGCCCTGAGGCGTATCGGCGGGCAGCGCCCGAACCTCGGAGGTGAGCTTGCTCTCGGACTCGCAGAAGAGGTACTTGCGGTCGAGCGATCCTCCGAGCGCTATGCCGTAGTTCTCATCCCTTTCCTCGTAGAGGATGTCGATCCTCCCGGTGCCCAGCTCGCAGCGGCCGAGCTTGTAGGAGCGCTTTGACACCGGTTCCTCCTGGGTGAAGAAGAGCGTTGCATTGTCCGCAGCCCAGGCAACCGACGAGACCGTGCCCACTCTCTGCGGAACGAGAATCCCTGACCGAAGGTCCTTCACGAAGAGCTCGTAGTCCCTGTGCCCGGTCTTGTCTATCGAGTAGGCAAGGAGGTTGCCGTCGTTGCTCACCTCGTAGGCCTCCATCCCGATGAACTTCTCGCCCTTGCCGAGCTCGTTCAGGTCGACCAGCACCTGCTCACCACCCGCATCGCCCTGGCGCGGCTTGCGGCAATAGACCCGGTACTGCTTTCCCTGCAGCGTCCGGTAGTAGTACAGCCACGCCCCGTCGGCGTAGGGGGCGCTGGAGTCCGTCTCCTTGATCCTCCCCAGCATCTCCTTGAACAGCTCGTCCCTCAGGGGCGCGGTCGGGGCCATGACCGCAGCCGTGTAGCGGTCCTCCGCGCTGAGGTAATCGATTACGGCCGGGTTTGCGCGGTCGCGCAGCCAGAAGTAGCTGTCTATCCTCGTGTCGCCGTGGACCGTGACATCCTTTGGAATCTTGGGGGCCACCGGAGGCATGTTTCCTGAGGTCGCCAGCTGGACCTGGGCAAAGAGTCCCGAGCTGGATGCGGCTAGGGCGAGGAAAGCGAAAATCGCGGGGTATCTCATAGGTGTCCAAGCCAATCCCGCCGTCGGGAATTGGCGAACCCTATCCCGCACCCGCGCAACGACCCCGTGATGGTGGACGCTACTGGACTCGAACCAGTGACCCCGTGGGTGCGTGGCGCTGAATTCAAAAAGGGATCCGAAAGGATGATCAAGGAAAGGGTCAGGGTGGTAATCGTCCGCGTGTATTCGGGTTGGCGGGGACGAATCGTGCGGTATTAAACTGTGGTAGCGGTCAAGCCGCCCGCAAGCGGACAAGACGCCACCATCCTTCGGCTCCTACCTCCCGGCATTGAAAGGCCACTCACCTCGCAGACCCGCAGCGAGATATGTCTTCGAGGGACGTCCGAGAACAAACCGGCATCGCCCAGAACAGGAGAGACCTTTGAACTGCAGGCAGGAACACAGGGATCCCATGGTAGTCAATTGGCATGTGTCCATAGACAAGGAAAGCAATGGGATGCCGGAATTTGATTCCGGCCGCCGCACCACCAAGGTCAACCTTTGGATGATTGTGGCGGTCGGCTTGTTTTTGGTCTTCGGGTTCCTGGCTATCTTGTATTTCAATGGGCGCCATCCGGGCTGATTCCCGATGAATTTCATCATAGTGGGTATACCGGTACTCTTGATAATCCCGGCATTGTACCTATTGATCACCCGCAGGGCCAAGGGCGGCAGCGATGAGCCCCGGGAGGGTGTTAAGGAGCCTTCCAAGCTCAGCGAGGCGGAAAAACCCGAAAAGCTGCAAAATCCTTGATCTGCGCTTTCAGGCTGCGCAGGCAACCGGAGCTGCGCGGGTATGGAGCAAAGGCGCCGCGGGCGCCTTCCGGTCCCGGTGACCGCCGGCTCTTGCGAAGCTCCGATGAAGAGATTTTAGGGAACAGTTGCCGGGCTAGTGCTACAACGTGGTAGACGGCCGGACCGCAGGGGCTCCCGCCACAGACATGGTTATCTCCAAAATTCTTCAAGAAGGCATTGGCGACAGCCCCTCAGGTGCGGCACCCGACGGTCCTGGCGGCCCGGCGCGCTGGACTTCCAGCGCCAAGAGCGGGGTTGGAACGAGCACGAGCGCCGAGAGCGAGCTTTGGTTCACTCTTTCGCACGGGATTGTGAACGAGGTCTATTATCCCCGCATGGACCAAGCGAACATTCGCGACCTGGGGCTCATCGTGACGAACGGGACGGATTTCTTCTCGGAGGAAAAGCGCGACGCCGACTCGGTGTGCACGCCGGCGAAGGAGGGCGTCCCATGCTACAGGATCGTCAGCACCTGCAAGCAGGGACGGTACCGCCTGCACAAGCATGCCTTTTCCGATCCCCGGCGGCCCTGCCTGCTCCAGCATGTCCGCCTGGAAGCTCTCGTCGGCGCGATCGGGGACTACCGGCTCTACGCGCTGCTCGCCCCCCACCTCTCAAACCAGGGAGCCGGCAACGATGGATGGCGAGGCGACTACAAGGGCTTCCCCATGCTTTTTGCCAAGCGCGACGGCGCGTCCCTCGCGTTCGCCTGCTCGCAGCCGTTTCTTGAATCCAGCTGCGGATTCGTGGGGGTGAACGATGGATGGACCGACCTCAAGGCCAACCGGAAGCTGACCCTGAGCTATGCGAATGCGCGGGGGGGAAACATCGCGCTCACGGCGCGTATCGACCTCGACGCGTCGCGCGGCGGCTGCGTTCTCGCCCTGGCTTTCGGACGGAATGCCATCGAGGCGGGCGAGGTGGCGCGAGCGAGCCTGCTTGATTCGTTCGGGGACCTGGCCGAGGAATACGAGGCCGGCTGGGAAGCCTACCAGAAGCGGTGCCTCCGGCTCGGCACGAGCACGGAGGGGAAGACAAATTTCTACCGCGTCAGCACGGCCGTGCTGAAGACCCACCAGTCCAAGCACTTCGTCGGGGGCATGATCGCCAGCCTGTCGATCCCCTGGGGGTTCAACGCTGGCGACAATGACCTGGGCGGGTACCACCTGGTGTGGCCCCGGGACCTGGCGGAATCGGCGGGCGCGCTGCTCGCCTGCGGCGACAGCGCCGGGGCTCTCGACGCTCTGCGCTACCTGCTGTCGACGCAGGAGGCGGACGGCCACTGGCCGCAGAACATGTGGCTCGACGGGAGATCCTACTGGAAGGGAATCCAGCTCGACGAGACGGCCTTTCCGATCCTCCTCGCCGATTCCCTATACCGCCAGGACGCGCTCCGGGGCGTGGACCCTTGGCCCGAGGTCAGGCTCGCGGCCGCATTCATCGCCATGAACGGTCCGGTTACCCTTCAGGACCGCTGGGAGGAGGATGGAGGGTTCTCACCATTCACGCTCGGGGTCGTGATCGCCGCGCTGCTCGCGGCCGCCGACTTTGCCGACCGGGCAGGGGAGGGCGTCGTGGCGCGCTACCTCCGCGAGACGGCCGACCTCTGGAACGATCAGATCGAGCGCTGGACCTACGTGACGGGCACGCCCCTGGCCGCACGGCACGGGGTCGAGGGCTATTACGTCCGCATCGCGGACGCCGGGGTCGCCGATTCCGAACCGACGGACCAGGACCCGGTACAGATCAAGAACCGTCCGGCAGGGGGTGCGGAGCTGCCCGCAGCCGCCGTTGTCAGCCCCGACTTCCTCGCGCTCGTGCGCTTCGGGCTCAGGGCCCCCGATGACCCGCGGATCCTCGCCACCGTAAGAGTGGTGGATGCGCTCCTGCGCGCCGACACCGCGACGGGGCCGATCTGGCACCGGTACAACGATGACGGATACGGAGAGCACGATGACGGAAGCCCGTTCGACGGCACCGGCGTCGGCCGCGGCTGGCCACTGCTGGCCGGAGAGCGCGCCCACTACGAGCTGGCCGCAGGGAACTTTTCCGCGGCCGACGCCCTCCGCAGGACTATGGAGCGACAGGCGGGCAAAGGGGGCTTTCTCCCCGAGCAGGTCTGGGACGCGCCCGACATTCCGGAGCGCGAGCTCTTCAACGGGCGCCCTTCGGGCTCGGCGATGCCGCTTGTCTGGGCGCACGCGGAATACGTGAAGCTCGTCCGATCGCTTAGCGACCGGAAGGTCTTCGACATGCCTCCCCAGACCCACAAGCGGTACGTCACCGAACGGGTCAGTTCGCCTTTTTTCCCGTGGCGATTCGGCCAGAGGGCGCGGACTTTCCCGCACGGCAGGCAGCTTCGGATCGAGACTCTGGCGGCCTGCCGGGTCCACTGGAGTTCCGACGGCTGGCGGACTGCGCACGACCAGGATTCCATGGGGAGCGGTCTCGGCGTCCACGTGGTCGACCTCCCGACGGCGACGCTTCTTCGGTCGACAAACGTCACGTTCACTTTTTTTTGGCCCCAGGCGGGGCGCTGGGAAGGCGCCGATTTCTCGATCCAGGTCGCCTAGAATCCGGGAGTGATCCGCTCCCCGCAGAAGATGCAGGGGTGATTGGAACGATGGTGGAGCTTGCAGCAGCGCACTGCGGAGCGGCCCCTTGCCTTGGCATATCCCTCAGCGGCCAGGAGCATCCCGAGCGGCGGAATGATGGCGTAGAGCCAGAAGGCCGTCCACGTGCCGCTCGGGAGCGCCGAGGAGAAGGTCCGGGCGGGGTTCATTCCAAAGCCCGAGAAGGGCGATTCAAAGGTGACAAAGAGCGAGATCAGGATCCCCGCTAGGAGTCCCGTGTACTTGGCGACGCCCGGCCGGTTCGAGGCCCACAGGATGACCCCCATGATGAGGACGCTTATGACCGCTTCGCCAATGGCGGCGGCGGGAACGCCCGCCGGCCCCGGGACGGTGACCACGAAATTGACCGGGGGACGACAAAAGGCGGCCCCGAGGACCGCAGCGGTGAGTAGCACCCCTCCCAGGCCGCCCAAGACTTGGAAGACCGCATAATACAGGGCGTCCCAGGGTGGGATCTTCCCCAGGCGAAGGAAGGCGAGGGTGATCGCGGGGTTCATATGGGCGCCGGACCGCCTTCCCCATGGCGAGTAGATGATGCCGATGGCGGTTCCCCCCATGGCGAGTCCGACAAGGGCCCGGCGGAGCGCGGGCGACGGCAGCAGCGCGAGAAACGGAAGGTCCGGCGAGTCGACGAGCGTCGTGACGGCCCCGGCCGAGACCATGAATATCCCGAGGGCAGCGGCCTCCATCAGGTATTCCGGCCAGTGGCCCCGGAAGGATCCGGCGCCCCCCAGTCGCGCGAGGGGCTTCGCTGGAGCCTTTCCGCTCTTCACGAAGCCCTCACGTGCAGCGACCGAGCAGGTGGTCGCCTACCCGTAGCGCGTTGGCGATGGCGGTCAGGGACGGGTTCACGGCTCCGATGCTGCAGAAGAAGCTCGTGTCGACGACGTAGAGGTTGTCGAGCTCGTGCGCTCTGCAGTTCGTGTCGAGGACGGAGGTACGTGGATCCGTGCCGAAACGGCAGGTGCCCGACTGGTGCCCCACGCCCGCGATCGGGATCTCCTTGCCCATGTAGGCCGTGTTCGGGATCAGGTGCTTGTGCATGCCCAGCATGCCGAGCATCGATTTCAGGCGCTCGAAGAGGCGCTTCGTCGGAACCTCATTGTTGAACGTGTAGCTGAGGATGATCCTCTTCTGCGCATCGAGCGTGATGCGGTTGCCCGGGTCGGGAATATCCTCCGTCGTGAGCCAGAAATCGACTGCGTGGAGTGCGATCTCGTCCAGCGCCCAACCCGGCGCGAAAGCCGGGGCGTCGCCCTTGAACATCGGACCCTTTGATTTCCCGATCATCTGGATGTTGCCGAGCGGGAAGTCGAAATCGCGATCTCGGAAGTAGAAATCATTCAGCGAAAGCGTCTTCTGGAAGACAGTGAGGTTTTTTTCAAGCGAGAGCGCGACCACGGCCTGGCTATTGTGGAACATGTAGTTGCGCCCCACCTGGTCCGAGGCGTTGGCCAGCCCGTTGGGATGCTTCTCGTTGGCCGACATGAGGAGGAGGCGTGCGCTGTTTGCGGCACCCGCCGCCACGACCACGATGCTCCCTCGGTAGGACTGGATGTTGCCTTGCCGGCTGATCACCACCTCCGTGACCTCGCGGCCCGACGGGCTCGTCTTCAGCTGGACGACTTCCGCGTTCGTGAGGAGGGAGACGTTCGGATGCAGGAGCGCGGGCCGCACGGCGACCACCTCGGCGTCCGCCTTCGCGTGCACCAGGCACGGGTATCCGTCGCAGGTGTCGCATTTCAGGCAGTGGCTTCGCGGACGGTTCGACTCGTCCAGCATGACAGCCGTCGGGGCATGGAACGGATGATGGCCCGCCTTGGCGAGGTCGTCGTTCAATCGCTGGATCCGCTGCTCGTGGGCGATCGGGGGGTGGGGATAAGGCTTGCTGGCGAACGGCTCCGTGGGGTCCTCCCCGCGCTGGCCATGGACGTGGTAAAGGTCCTCAGCCTGGCAGTAGTAGGGCTCAAACTCCTCATAGGGCACCGGCCAGCCCGGGGAGAGCCCGTCGTAGTGGCGAACCTCGCCGAAGTCCTCCTTGCGCAGCCGGAACAGCGCGGCCCCGAACATCTTTGTCGCGCCCCCGACCATGTAGTGGATCCCGGGCTGGAATTTCTTCCCGTCCTTGTCGTGCCACGGGTCATGGGCCACGTACCGGTTCCCGACATACACCGCGGTGGGATCCCAGTTCTCCTTCTCCCGGGGCAGATAGTCCCCGCGCTCGACGATCAGGATGCTCTTTCCCGAGGGCGCCAGCTTTAGGGCGAGCGTCCCGCCGCCGGCGCCGCTGCCGATGATGATGAAGTCAAAGTCGCGGTCGGCGGTCATTTCCGGGCGAGGGGTGGGACTGCCGGAGTTCGGGACTCAGTAGCTGCCGGACTGCCGGAGCATGCCGCCGTCGATGAAGTACGTCGCGCCCGTGACATAGGCGGCTTCGTCGGAGGCCAGGAACACCGCAAGCCCGGCTATCTCGTCCGGCTTGCCCCAGCGCCCGAGGGGAATCTCCCGCATCAGGGCTTGCTCCACCTTCGGTTCGGCCTCGATGTCGCTGTCGATCGGCGTGAACACCGCCCCGGGCCCGATGTTGTTCACGGTGATCTGGTCCTTCGCAAGCTCGACGGCGATCGTCCGCATCAGCATCCGCAGGCCGCCCTTGCTGGCGCAGTAGGCGGCGTTCGTGGGCATGGGAAGATCCTCGTGGACGGAGGAGACGTTGATCACACGGCCGCCCTGGCCCTGCAGGATCATTTGGCGGGCGGCCGCCTGGGAGACCAGGAACGGCCCGACAAGGTTGATCGCGAGGATCCTCTGCAGCTCGCCCAAGGAGTAGTCGACGAAGGGCGCCTTTTTCTCGACGCCGGCATTGTTGACGGCGATGTCCAGCCGACCGAAGGCCTTCACGGTCCCGGCGACGAGTGCCTGCACTTCTTCGGGCTTCGAGACGTCGGCTTCGATCGCCAGGCACACCCCGCCGGCTGCCCCGATGGCCTTCTCCGCGAGGCTGGGCGAATCCGGCTTGCCGACATAGTCGATAACCACCCGGGCTCCTTCCCTGGCGAAGCGGATCGCGATGGCCTGGCCGATGCCGCTGGAGGCGCCCGTGACGAGGGCGACCTTGTTCTGGAGCTTCATTAGGAGGGTGTTGCCTCCCAGGATGCGGCTGCTTCCGCGCTGCCCCGGTGAGCACGAAGCACTGAACAACGACCGCTTCCGAGGTTCCCGAAGCGTCGGTGTTACTTCGCACTTTGCGCCGGCGCAACCCCGCGTATTGCGCCTGGATGGCAATAGGCGGGTTTCGCCTCGAAAAGCGGCCACCGCGGCAACCCGGGGCAGTCAAAAGAGTCTAGATAGTGCCGCATTCCCGCAACGGTCCCCGGCTTCGTGCCGGGCCGATCGTTCTGCGTGGCCTGGCTCAACGCGCGACGCATGACCTTTCCTCCGCACCTCGCCGGTCAGGCCGCAGTCGGCATACCATTCAGGAGGTGGCAATTGGCGGCGTCCTTCACACCGTGATCCCGCCGCAACGACCGGATCCGAAGTGGGGCCAGCCGGAGCGCCCGTTGTTTTCCCCGGCGGCGACCACGATCTACCGCATCGCCCTATTCGGCGGCGTCCTCCTCCTTTCTCTGTCGGGAGTCACGGCCTACGCTTACTTCCACTCAACTTACTGGAACCGGGTTGGGCTGGCGCAGCTCCAGCCGATCCTCTTCAGCCACCGGCACCACGCGGGGGAGCTGCACATCGACTGCCGCAACTGCCACGCGACGGTCGAGACCTCGGCCTTCGCCGGGATGCCCTCGACCCGCACTTGCCTCGCATGCCATTCCCAACTCTTCGCGACTACGACCATGATCCACCCGCTGGTCGAGAGCCTCGCCAGCAATGTCCCGCTGCAGTGGACACGGGTTAACCAGCTGCCGGCCCATGTCTACTTCAACCACGGCGTCCATGTCGCCAAAGGGGTCGCATGCACTACATGCCACGGAGAGGTCGGCGCGATGGCGCTGACGGCGAAAGGCGAGCCACTGACCATGCGATGGTGCCTGAACTGCCACAAGGATCCCGGACCGCGCCTGAGTCTGCCGAGAGATCTCTTCTCGCCGTTATCGCCAGTCGCACTTCCTGCAAGAGCGCCTCCGGACCTAATGGCGTTCTATCACGTCCGGACGGAGTCGCTCACGGACTGCTCCACCTGCCACCACTGAGCCATGACCGATCCCATTGATTTTGCCACGGGCCAAGCCGGACGGATGTGGCGCAGCATGGGCGAGCGGGAGCTTCCCTCCGAATGGCGCTCGATCGTCACGCCGGAATTCGCTCTCGGAGCCGACCAGTGGCCGCCGGGAATGGACCGGAGGGAATTTCTGCGCCTCATGGGAGCATCGCTTGCCCTGGGCGGCCTCGCCGGCTGCACGCGCCCCGCCGGAAGGCTGGTGCCGTATGTCACGCCGCCCGAGGAGGCGCTGCCGGGGAGCCCCGAGTTCTACGCGACCGCGATCCCGATTGAGGGCTATGCCCGAGGCATCCTTGTCGAGAGCCACCTTGGTCGGCCGACCAAGATCGAGGGCAATCCCGACCATCCCGAAAGCGGCGGGTCGACCGATGCCCTCACCCAGGCCGCTATCCTCTCGCTCTACGATCCGGACCGCTCGAAGGCGCCCCTCCATCGGGGCGCCGAGCAGTCTTGGGAGGCCTTTGAGGCCGAGTGGCGAGCCTTTCGCCCGGGCCTCCTCGCCAAGAAAGGGCAAGGGCTTGCGCTCCTATCCGAGCCGACCACGTCGCCCACCTTCCTCCGCCAGATCGGCCGGCTGCTTGCGGCCTTTCCGGAGGCGCGGTGGTACCAGCACACGCCGCTCGCCACCTACGGAGTGGGAGGCTCCCAGATGGACTTCGATTTCCGTCGGGCGAGGGTAGTCCTCTTCGTCGGTTCCGACTGCCTCTTCCGACATCCGGCCTGCCTTCGCTACAGCAGGGATTTCGCCTCGAGGCGCCGCGTCACCGGGACGGCACCGCCGGGATCGCGCGTATACGCGGTCGAGGCGACGCCGACCCTCACGGGGGCCGCGGCGGACTTCCGTCTGCCGGCATCGCCCAACCGCATTCGGACCCTGCTCGACGCCGTCTCCGGCCTCGTGGACGGCAACGCGCCCGCGGAGGGCGCCGCGCTGACCGCGGCTGAATACGCCTTCGCCACATCCCTCGCGCACGACCTGAGGAGCGCGGCCCCGGAGGTCGTCTGCGTCGCGGGTTCTGAACAGGACCCGGACGTCCAGGCTTGGGCCCTGGCGATGAACGCCAAGCTCGGCGCCGCGGGCGGGACGCTGCGCCTCCTCCCACAAGTCAGATCCGACAACGACCCGCGGAGCGCGGGCGCGCTGGACCGGCTGGCGGCGGCGCTGCGCGCCGATGAGGTGCAGTCTCTCTTCGTCCTGGGATCGAATCCCGTGTACACCTCGGCGGAGTTCCGGGGCCTCGCCGCGGAGTTGGCTCGTGTGCCGTTCACGGTTCACGTGGGGAGCCACGTTGATGAGACCGGAGCCTTGTGCCGATGGCACTTGCCGGAGGCCCATTTCCTCGAAGCCTGGGATGACCGCCGCGGTTATGACGGGACAACCTCGCTCGTCCAGCCGCTAATCCAGCCGCTCTACGAGGGCCGCAGCGTGCTCGAGGTGCTCCACGGCCTCCACACGGACGAACACGCCACGTCCTATGACCTGGTTCGCCAGACTTGGGAGGCCGGGGGAGGCGAGGACTTCGAGGTTCGTTGGGCCCGGTGGCTTCGGGAGGGGAAGGTCGAAGGGACCCAGAGCGCTGCGCTGGTCGGCCCTTCGGCGGCGCTTTTCCCGACCCTTTCCCGCCCGGGCGCGTCCGTGGGCCTCTTCCTCCTTCTTGTCCCCGACGCGAGCGTGCTGGACGGCCGGTGGAGCAACAACGCCTGGCTCCAGGAGCTTCCCCGGCCGCTCACTCAGCTCGTGTGGGACAATGCGGCCCTCATAAGCCCGTCGTTGGCGGCGAACCTCGGGGCGAAGACGGGTGACATGCTCCGGATCGAGGACGGATCGGCCGCCGTGGAGGCGGCGGCGTACGTGTTGCCGGGGCACGGGCCGGGATGCGTGACCCTTTCGCTCGGCTACGGCCGGACGCGCGCCGGAGCGGTCGGAAACGGCCGCGGGTTTGACGCTACTCCCATCCGCAGGACCGCCCTCTGGGAGAACCCCAACATCAGCGTGCGCAGGACGGGATCCACATACCCGCTCGTCACAACCCAGCACCATTTTACGATGGAGGGCCGGGAGCCGGTCCGGCTCCTTCCGGCCGGTAGGATGCTTCCCGATGCGGCGGATCCGTCCGTCTCCCTCTACCCGGCGTGGAAGCCGGGCACGAACGCCTGGGGGATGTCGATCGACCTCGGGACCTGCATCGGGTGCAACGCGTGCGTGGTTGCCTGCCAAGCCGAGAACAACACACCGGTGGTCGGCAAGGACCAGGTATCCCGCGGCCGGGAGATGCACTGGATCCGGATCGACCGGTACTTTGACGGCGACCTGGATGCGCCCCGGATCCTGAACCAGCCGATCCCGTGCATGCACTGCGAGAATGCACCGTGCGAAGTCGTCTGCCCGGTCGGCGCCACGGTCCACAGCAGCGAGGGCCTGAACGAGATGGTGTACAACCGTTGTGTCGGCACGCGCTACTGCTCGAACAACTGCCCCTACAAGGTCCGGCGGTTCAACTTCCTCGATTACACGGACAGGCGCGACTCCCCGGTAAACCTGCAGAAGAACCCGGACGTCACGGTCCGGGCGCGCGGCGTCATGGAGAAGTGCACCTACTGCGTGCAGCGGATCAACACCGCGCGGATCGACGCCGCGAAGGCCGACCGGCCCATTCGGGACGGCGAGATCCGCACGGCTTGCGAGCAGGCCTGCCCCCTTGGGGCGATCGTCTTCGGCAATGTCGCAGATCCTAGGAGCAGGGTGGCCGCGCTGAAGCGCGAGCCGGCAAACTACAGCCTGCTCGGGGAACTCAACACGCGGCCGCGGACCACCTACCTGGCCCGCGTGACCCAGGAGCTGCGGGAGGCCCCGGCATGAAGCGGCACGAACCCACGACCGCCGACAGCCTGGAGATGGTCGCCCCCGGACAGACCATGGAGTCGGTGTCCCGCGAAATCAGTGCGATCCCGCTCAGCGCGCCGCACATGCGCTTCTGGTGGATCGGGTTCTCGGTCTCCTTCCTTGCGATGATGGTGCTCCTCGGGTCCCTGGCGTGGATCCTGACGAAGGGCGTCGGGGTCTGGGGCATCAATATCCCGATCGCCTGGGGATTCGCCATCATCAACTTTGTCTGGTGGATCGGGATCGGGCACGCCGGCACGTTCATCTCGGCCATCCTGCTCCTGCTCCACCAGGAATGGCGGACCTCGATCAACCGCTTCACCGAGGCGATGACGCTTTTCGCGGTCGCGTGCGCGGGCATCTATCCCCTTATCCACCTGGGCCGCCCGCAGTTCTTCTACTGGCTGCTTCCATATCCCGACACGATGGGGCTCTGGCCGCAATTCCGCAGCCCGCTCGTCTGGGACGTCTTCGCAGTCTCAACCTATGCCACCGTCTCCCTTCTCTTCTGGTACGTCGGGCTGCTTCCCGACCTGGCCACAATGCGGGACCGCGCGGAGGGGTTGGCCCGCCGGCGGATCTACGGGCTCCTTTCGCTCGGCTGGCGCGGCGACGGCGGGCACTGGCATCATTACCGCAAGCTCTACATCGTCCTCGCCGGGCTCGCCGCGCCGCTCGTCGTGTCGGTGCACTCCATCGTCGGGATGGACTTTGCGATCGCGATCCTGCCCGGCTGGCACTCGGCCATCTTCCCGCCCTACTTCGTCGCCGGTGCCATCTTCTCCGGGTTCTCGATGGTGCTCACCCTCATCATCCCGCTCCGCTCGGTCTACCGGCTCGAGGGCATGATCACCGCCCGCCACCTGGACCTGATGGCCAAGGTGATGATGGCGATGGGATGGATCGTGGCCTACGGGTATTTCTCGGAATTCTTCACCGCCTGGCGCAGCGGGGACATTTTCGACCGCTATGTGGCGCTCAACCGGGTCGTGGGCCCCTATGCGCCGTACTTCTGGGCCCTCATGGCCTGCAACATCGCCGCGCCCCAGTTCCTCTGGTCGCGCCGGATACGCCAGAACCTGGTCGCCCTCTGGGCGGTCGCCTTCTGCGTCAACGTCGGGATGTGGATCGAGCGGTTTGTGATCGTGATCACGAGCCTGCACCGCGATTTCATGCCGTCGGCGTGGGGCATGTACCACGCGACGTTCTGGGACTACTCGACCTTCTTCGGCACCCTCGGGCTCTTCGCCTCGCTGCTGTTCCTGTTCATCCGATTCCTTCCCATGATCTCGATGACCGAGATGCGGGCCCTGGTCGTGGCAAAGCAGAAGGAACGCCCGTGAAGCGCGACCTCTACGGAATCATGGCGGCCTTCGCCTCGGAGGAGTCCTACCTGGCCGCGCTCAGGGAACTGCGGGAGGCGGGCTTCCGCCGGATCGAGACCTTCACGCCCTATGGCGTCGAGGCGGAGGAGGCGGTGGTGCGCCGCCGGCCGACGCCGATGGGATGGATCATGCTCACGGCGGGGCTCACCGGAGGAGCCGGGGCATTCTTCATGCAATGGTACGCCGCCCGCGACTACCGGCTCAACGTCGGCGGACGCCCCGTCGACAGCTGGCCGGCCTTCGTGCCGGTGACCTTCGAGTTGACCGTCCTGACCGCGGCCCTGGCCGGCGTAGCCGCGCTGATCTGGCTTTCCGGCCTCCCTCGCCTCGACCACCCGGTGTTCTCTGACCGGCGTTTCCAGCGTGCGAGCCAGGACCGCTTCTTTGTCTGCGTCCGGGCGGACGGGATCGGCCACACGGAAGGGGAGGCGCGGACGGCGCTCCTGGCGGCGAAGCCCGAGTCGGTCATGGAGGTCTTCGCGTGAGCGCAGCGCGCTCATTGCCCTGGGTGCTTGCCGCGCTCGCCGTGGCGGGATGCGACAACATGCAGCACCAGGAAAACGTGCGCGCCTATGAGCCGTCGACGTTCTTCGCGGACGGGGCCTCCGCCCGGACGCCGCCGGGCCACACCGTCTCCCGCGACGACCGGGCTCCCGACGACCCGGTCGCCCACGGACGTCGCGGCGGCGCCTGGGCGACCCGGGTTCCGCTGCCCTTCACGCGCGCCTTCGTGGAGCGCGGCGGGCAGCGGTACGCCATCTACTGCGCGGAATGCCACGGGGCGGACGGCTACGGGCAGGGCATCGTCGTCCGGCGCGGGTTTCCTGCTCCGCCCTCCTTCCACGGACCGCGCGAACGGGACGAGCCGGTCGGGCGGATGTTTGAGGTCATCTCCCTGGGCCAGGGCGTCATGTATGGCTTTGGCGACCGGATCACGCCCCCCGACCGCTGGGCGATCGTGGCCTACATCCGCGCCCTGCAGAAGAGCCAGGACGCCACCGTCGCCGACCTTTCCCCTGACGAGCGCCGGAGACTCCTCCCTCCATGAGCGCCGCGACCGACTTCCTGGGATCGGCGGAGCGGATATCGGCCCGATCCGCCCTCGTCCTCGCGGCAGGCGCCGCCTTTCTCGCGTTTTTCGAGGCTCCGTGGCTGGCCCTGGCCTGCCGCCTGGCTGTCTTCACCTGCCTCGCGCCGGCGATCGGCTCGCTCGTTCTTGTCCTGATCCATCGCATCACCGGCGGCCAGTGGACCGCCGGGATCGCACCCTTCCTGCGGGCGGCCGTTGGCCTGCTGCCCTGGATTTGGCTCTTCGCCCTGCCACTCCTCTTCCTGCCGCGGCCGGCGTCGAGCGGGTCCCGGCACCTGGCGCTCACGGTGCTGGACTATGAGGGGCTCCCCATGACGCTCCTGCGCGCCCTCGCCGCGGCGGTCCTGTTCTTTGTCCTGAGGGCCTGGCTCGCGGACGGAGTCGGGCTCGCCAGGGACCCGACGCGGAATCCCCGTCCCTGGGTGGGCCCGGTCGGCCTGATCCTCGTGTTCTTCATGTTGACGTTTATCGGCGACGACTGGCTGGAGTCGCTCGAGGCCGGGTGGCACTCGACGGCCTTCCCGGTCACCTGGATAACGTCCCAAGTCGTGTCCGGACTCGCCCTCGCGCTCCTCTGCGGGCTCCGCTGCGGCGCCATGCCGGCCAGGGACGGCGTGTCCGGTCACACGCTCGGCATCGACTGGGGCAACCTGATGCTCGCGACCATGATGTTCTGGACGTACGTCACGTTCTGCCAGTTCCTGATCATCTGGGCCGGGAACCTGCCCCAGGAGATCAGCTGGTACCTGCGCCGCGAGGCCGGGGGCTGGAGGTTCGTCGTGCCGGCAATCGCTTTCTTCGGCTTTGCCCTGCCGTTCCTCCTTCTCCTCATGCGGCGGCTGAAGCGCAGCGTTCCCGGCCTTTCCCTCGTGGCCGGCCTCCTCCTGGCGTCGCAATGGGTCTATCTCCTCTGGGTGATAGCCCCCGCCCAGGGCGTTCCGACGCTGCCGGCGCTGCTCCTCCTCATCGCCAGCGCCGGCGCGGCAGCCTCGGTGTTCATGAACCGCTTCGCCCGCCTCGTCCGGATGGAAGGGGACCTCGCATGAACGCCCATTCGACGGAATCCCGGCCCGGGCACGAGGACAGCGACGCGCAGCCGCGCGTCGTGGGCCTGATCGCGGGCTCCCTCGTGGCGCTCGTGGCGGCCGGCCTCCTGATGGGGTGGGGTTTCGTGGAGGCTGGGAAGGGCGCCGCGTCGCAGCCTCGGATCTCATCGCCCTTCCAGGACGGCCCGCAGGCCCGGACCGGTGTCGACCGGGCGTGGGCGGAGTGCGAACGCGACGCCCGTTCTCATCTTTCGGGCTACGGATGGGTCGACAAGCCCGCCGGCATCGTCCGGATCCCGATCGACCGGGCGATCGACCTGGTCTGCGCCGCCGAGGCGCGGAAACCAGCTTCTCCAGCGGGGAGGCCGGCAGCGCCATGAAGGGGCTCCTCCTCTTTCTTGCCGTCCCGGCGCTCGCCGCGGCCGCCCCTGCGCCCGACCTGGTGGGCTTCGAGCAGCGCAACGGTGAACAGCTCCCGCTCGGCACCCGACTGACCGACGCGCGCGGCGTTGCCCGCCCGTTGGGCGCCTATTTCGGAACGCGGCCGGTGGTCCTCATTTTCAATTATTTCCGGTGCCCATTGATGTGCTCCCTGGTGTCGAGCGGGGCGATCGACACCCTGCGCGCCCTCCGCCTGAGCGCGGGATCCGATTACGAGGTCGTCACGGTCAGCATCGACCCGACCGACACGCCCGCGATGGCGGCCGAGCGGGAGCGCCAGGACGTCGCCCATTACGGGCGGACGGGCGCGGCGGTGGGATGGCACACGCTTGTGGGTGCGCAGGCGCAGGTCGCCGCGCTCGCGGCTGCGGCCGGCTTCCACTACCGGTTCGATCCCCGCTCGGGGCAGTATGCCCATCCGAGCGGCCTCATCGTTGTCACGCCGCGCGGCGTCGTCTCCCGGTATTTCATGGGGGTCGACTTTCCGGCCGGGGACATGGCGGCGGCGCTGAGGGACGCCGGGGCCAACCGGACCGGCAACTCGGTGTTCAGCCTGCTGTTTGTCTGCTTCCAGGGCGACGCTCCCCAGGGCCGGTATAGCCGAGTTATCTGGATCAGCCTTTGGGCTGCCGTCGCCGCCACCTTCCTGGGCGTCTTCGGGGGCATCGCCTGGATGGTGCGCCAGGAGCGCCTCTCGCGGACGGGAGGCCCGGGATGAGCCGCATCCTCGCGTTTTCGGGTGCGATCTCGGGTTGGCTGCCGGCCGCCAGTTCCATGGCGCCGAGGGTGGACCGGGTGCTCCGCGACCTGCTCGCGGCCGGGTCCGCGATGGTCGTCGTCCTGACGGTCCTCACGCTGGTTATCCTGGTCCGGTACCGGCGCGGGTCGGGTGCCAGCCGGGCGCTGAGCCGGATTGCGACCTGGAAGATCGAGGCGACCTGGATCACCGGCACGGCGATCGTTTTCATTTATTTCTTCTTCGAGGGTGCCGGCGTCTATGTGGACATGGAGAGGATCCCGCCGGGCCTGCCCGAGATCACGGTGGTCGGCCGGCAGTGGATGTGGGACGTGCGCTACGCGGACGGCCGAAGGGAATTCA
>Ga0302326_10000438_pt1 | contig 116715 bp, 113 predicted proteins | sample Palsa_T0_3_FD_202264 | JGI IMG/M metagenome (GOLD analysis project Ga0302326, IMG submission 202264) | Peat permafrost microbial communities from Stordalen Mire near Abisko, Sweden - Palsa_T0_3 | ecosystem: Environmental > Terrestrial > Soil > Palsa > Peat permafrost | place: Sweden: Abisko... | reverse complement strand
TGCGCAGCTCCTTCTCCGCTTGGGCGCGTGTGAGCCCGTCTGCAGTGCCCGGCGTCCGCTTGGCGGCGATCTTGCGCTTGACGCGCGTGGCGCCGGACCACCACGAGCCGTACCAGCTCACCTGCCCAGCCGCGTCGGCTCGCTCGAACAGACGACCGCTGCCGTAGGAGCGCCTACTCATCGCCGGCCGACCCATGTGTCGGTGTCCGATGTCCTGCGGGGCATCAGCCGTCGAGTTGCTCGGCGAGCCACTGTTCGAGCATCGCGCGGGTGAAGCGGATGTGCCGTCCGACGCGCAGGCACGGTATCCGGTGGGCGCGCACGGATTCGTAGACCCAGCTCGGCTTCACGGACAGCAGCCTGGCCGCTTCCTGCGGACACAGCAGCGGCCCTTCGGCGAGTGTCGACTCGGTGACGGCGGCGCGTGTGGGTTCTGTCCCGCTCATTCCCGTTAATGACCCCAAGCGGCCGGAAACGGCCAACGAGTTGTATGGGAAGGGGTAGCGGGCGGGATCCGCGAAACTCGTTGCGGTCGGAGCCACCGCCCCTCCTGCTGGGTGCCTGCCGGGGCATCCCGTGGCGCCTATATCGCTATGAGCCCGAGTTCATCCAGACGCCTGACCGCGCGAGACGCCCAGGCTGACTCGCCGGAGATGCGCACGATGCCGTCCTGATCGAGCCTCGCGAGTGCGTCGCCGATGTCGAGCGCCGCCACGTTCGATATCGCGACCTCCAGCTCTGCGCGCGACCAGCGGTGCTCGTGATCATCGCGAAGGAACTGCAGGATGATCGCTCGCTCGACCCGCGGGTCGGCCTCGCCCAGAACTTGGCTAGGTTGATCTTGCATGGAAGGGTCACTCCTTCTTTGCCGGGCCCCGGGCAGCTTCAACTGCGCCGGGGCCACTTAGTTTGTGGTGTCTGTCGCGGTGGGCTGCGCCGGACCGAACGCGTGACCGCTATCGCACAATAAAATGTAGCACGTAGAGTGCTATAGCCCTGTGTATAGGCTCCCGCCCATGAGCCCCGAGCAGCAGTTCGGCGCCAATCTCGCTCGGGCCCGGGAGAGAGGTGGCCTCAGCCAATCTGACCTCGCGCGCAAGGTCGACGTGCTGTACACGTACATCTCTCGACTCGAGACCGGCAAAGCCACCCCTTCCTTCGGTCTGATCATGCGGCTGGCGAAGGCACTCGACGTTCCGCCCTCGGAGCTGTTCGCCGGCATCAGATAGCGCTGGCGCCATCCGGAGCGGCCCCCTCAGCGTCCACGATCGACGTCACGGTTGGCCATCGAGCGGTCGTGATTGCGACTGGAGCGGATCAGGACGGCTGGGACGCGGAGGATTCGCAGCGCCCCGAGGTCGTAGCCGGGGCCGAATGCGGGGTCGTAGGGCTCGTAGGCGAGCGAGGGCTTCTGCGCTCGGCTGGTGCCCATCCTGCGCGCGAGCTGCATGACGCGGTCCGGGTCTTGCCCGTGGCTGCCGAGCTCCTCGCGCGCGAGAAACCAGTCGGTGCCTTGGCGGGCGCGGGTCGCCTCGACGTAGGCGCTCTCCTTGCTGGTCTGCCAGCCGCCTGTCACCACGACGGTCCGCTCGACCGTTGCGCCCTGCTGGCGGTAGACGTGTTGCGCGTAGCCGAGCCGCAGCGAGTCGACGTCTTCGCCGGCGAGGCGCACCGAACGGCCTGAGCCGTCCAGCTCGATTGTCAAGCCGCCGTGCTCACTTACGCTTGTGATCTGGCCGCGGGTTCCGTTCTCGACCCGTGGCTGCCCTGCTGGGCGGTGTTGGGATGTGAAGGCGACGATGTCCCCTTCACGCAGCCCGTAGTGGGTGTGTCCGAGCGGGATCTCGCGGTGGCCGAGTTCGCCGCGCTCAGCACGGAGGTGCTGGGCGCGAGCGTTGAGTCGGTCTATCTCCTTGTTGGAGGCGTCGGCGATCAACGCGACCTGGCGCATGCCGTGCTTCTCGGCGAGTGTCATCCAGCGCTGGACGGCGGCCTCGCCGGCCTCGTCGCGGGTGTTCGAGAAGTGAAGCTGTGCGCGGTTGAAGTAGTGCGCCATCGCGCGCTCAGGTTCGCCGGCCCGAAGGGCGGCCCATGCCCTGCGCTCCTCGGGGTCCTGGGTGCGGCGGATGTCGGTGAGCTCTGCGTTTGGGGTATGGGTGGCGAGCCGGTCGAACATCCCGCCCGGCCCGATCGAGGGGAGCTGCTTACCGTCACCGACGGCGATCAGCTTTGCTCCGGAGCGCTCGACCAGCTCGGTGAGGGCATCCATGCGCTTGTGGTCAAGCATCCCGGCCTCGTCGAGGAAGACCGTCGTGGCCCGGTCGATCTCGACCGTCCCCGTGTTCGCACGAGCGACCAGCGAGTCGAGCGTCAGCGTCCGGCCGGTGAGGGCTGGGCTGTCGGCTCCGAGCCGCTCGGCCGTGGACCCGGACACGGCGATCCCGATCGTGTGGCGTCCGGCGTGCTGCTCGGCGCGGGCGGCGGCGTCGATCACCACGCCCTTGCCTGTCCCCGCCGGGCCGACGAGCAACGCGGCACGCTCCGGACCCGTGAGGACTCGCAGCGCGTGGCTCTGCTCCGTGCTCAGTGGTCCCCCGATGCGCTCGGCGACCACACGCACAGCGTTTGCGCGAGCCTGTTCGCCGACGTCCCGGCCCGCCGGCTTGGCTAGCAGCTCAGCACGGCGCTCGATGGCCTGCTCCTGAGCGCGCACGGCGAGGGTGGTCATCCGCCCGCCCTCCAGGGTAAGCACCCGCCGGTCACGGACCATCTCCCGAGCGACCGCGAGGACCTGCTCCGGTGGCATCTCCCCGGGTGTCTGCTCCAGCGCCACCGCATGCAGATCGCGCGCCTGGAAGACGGTGTGCTGCTCGGTCAGCCTTGCCTCGATGCGATCCTCGACGGGGCGCTCGACCCTTGGCCGTTCGGGAGCTCCGATCAGACGCACGGCCTCGTCGGGCCCGAACCCGTGGCGACGGCCCGTCTCGCTCCACACCCGCTGCAGGTCCCCGCGGGTCGTCAGCTCCTTGGCGCGGCGGTTCTCGAGCGCCAGGTTGCGCAGGTCCCCGCGCTCCGGCGCCCGGCCGTGGCGGGCACGGAAACGCTCCGCTGCCCGGGCGACCTCTCGGCTGCGTCCCGAGAACTCCTCGGTCAGGCCACGCGGCACCCCCGCGATCTCAAAGTACCGGCCGTCTTACCCGTCCCGCGCTCAATCTCATAGCCCTCCCCGGCCAGCTCCTCGGCGAGCGATGAGCGGTAGAACGCCCCCAGCTCGCGGGCCGAACGGAAGATCGGCCGCGAAACGACCGCGACGATCCTCTCGTCCTCCCTCACCGCACCGCTGATCACGACGTGACTGTGCAGCTGCGGATCGGGGGCCTGCGCCCCGCTGACTCCCCTCGCGGTCGTGTGCCGATACTCCGCGGCGATCACGTCCCTGGCGTGCTCCTCCACCACCTGGCCGTCGTAGCGACGGCGCACCATTGGAACCTGCTCGCGCATATACCTGACCGTGCTCTCCACTGCCCTTGCGTGCGCGCCCTCGATCTGGTGGCGTTGCCACGGGTCGCCGAGTGCCCACACTGTCGAGACGGACTTCGGGGCGCTGAACGTCACGTCGATCCCGCCGCCCCTGCCGCCACCGGCGCCCTCGGGTCGCAGCCACCTGCCGGTGCCCGGATGGCGACCATCCATCAACGCGATGAAGTCCGCTCCATCGACCGCCTCGCCGGCCTGCACCCCGAGCCTGGTCAGCGTCTCCTCGTCGGAGAGCCAACGACCCGGCGCCTGGGTCATCTCACCGTCCGGGGTCAGGTAGTAGTCCCCGCGCTCGGGCGCGACCGTCTTGCTCTCCAGGTAGCGGGCGTAGCCGCCGCCTCCAGACGCAGGGATGCTTGCTGCCGTCATCACACGTGTGATGACCCTGAGCGCCCCAAAACGGCCAACGAATTGCACAGTGCTCGCACAGCCAACGCACACCCGTGCATCTGGTCTGTTCGGCGTCAGGGTGCGGCGGGGACTTTCGGGTGTCTGGAGGACGTTGGCCAACGGTCGTCGGGTGGTGCGATCGCTCGGGTGATTCGCAAAGACGCTGGGTAACGCGGCGTCGGCACATTGGGGAAGGCGGGGTCCGAGCGGAACTCAGCACGACAGCCTTGAGAGGCTCGGCTCGAGCGTCTCAAGAACAGCCGTCATTCGGAGGCCCTTCGCGCGTTCGCCGTTCGGGCCAGCACCGACGCGGACCGCCCGATCGCCGTCTCGAGGCACCCGGGTCAGTCTCCGGGTGGTCGCCAGTCGCGAGCTCGCTGGAGCCAGACCTGAACGCCGGGGGTGTTTGGTCGGCAGGCCGGGCAGTTGGGGTCTCTCCCCACTCGGCGGGGGCAGCCGTTTAGCGTGGCGCCGGGGTTCCAGAACTGGAACTTCACGCTCTGGTGCTCATCGTCGAGGGGGGCGGGTCGGCCGAGGTGCTCCTTGACGACCTCGCCGGCGAGCAGGACGCCGGCGAGGACTGAGACGAAGCCGACGGCGAACATCGCGGGGGGCTCGTCCTGGTCTTGCATGAATCCGAGGGCGGCTTCGGCGACCTCGCTGCAACCTCCGTCGCGGGCCCATTGGCGCACGAGCGCGAGCGGCTGATCGATCTGCGCGGCGAAGGCCGCGAGCTCCGTTTCGCTCAGGTCTCGCAGCTGCTCGCGGCGGACGTCGGATGGGATGTCCGTCTCGGGAGGGTTGTAGCAGCGCAGGCACTGCCCGATGCCGGGCGGGCCGCAGCGCAGCAGCTCGGCGCGGAGGTCTTTTGTGGAGGCGCCCAGAAGGCGGGCAGGCCAGAAGCCCTGCTGGATCTGATCGCGGGAGCGGTTCTTGTCCACGGCCGAGACGACCAGCTCCGGGCGTCGTGGCAGGGTGTCGCGCGCGTATAGGGCGTCGACGGGTTCCCACACGATGTCGGCCTCGGCGCAGACGGCGGCGGCGATCGAGGCCTTGCGGTCGCCGAGGTGGGTCCGATTGAAGATCACACACCGGTTGAGGTTGGTCGTGTCGATGCCCTTCTCGTCGGAGTCGGCGATCACCGCGGCGCCGTTCAGGCCGGGGCAGGCCCAGAGTGTGTGCATCAGCGCGCAGCCGACGGCGCCGGCGCCCGCGAGGCCGAAGTCCAGGGTGGCCTCGAGGCGCTCGGGTCCGGCGTCGTGAATCGTGCCCTCGCCGCGAGTGCAGTCCCAGGCCGAGAGCGACAACCCCTTGGTGGGCGGGTGGCGCTTGGGATCCATTCGCAGCCGGCGGAAGACCTCGCCAGCGGCCAGGCAGGCGGCGACGTATGGGCCGAAGGGTAGCTTCGAGGCCCGGCGTGAGGCGATCGGGCCCTGGCGAATCGCGCCGCACCAACCCTCTCCGTGGACTCTGAGGCCCTCGGTGTCCCCGCCCGGGCCAACGATCAGCAGCAGGCCCATACCGGCGGCGCCAGTATGACGCACGGGGACGGCACCGATCGTCTCGGCGGCCGCCAGGAACGCGCCCTGCAGGGTTCCGGCGCCGGTCTGGAAGGGGATCACGCGCCCGATCAGCGGGGCATCCTCGCCCGCCAGCTCGACGGCCGTGACAATGCCCTCCATGCGGCTCAGCAGGTTCACGAGCATCCAGGCGGCGTGCTGGACGTCGGGGCGCCCGGCGCAGCCCACCTCGATCGTGACCGTCACTGTCTGCTCGGAGCTTCCGAGCTCGTTGAGTCTGCCGCCGAGCGTGCCGGAGTGCCGGTCGCCCAACCCGCTCACGGGCGCATGTCAATCAGGGCGGGGACGATCCTAATAAGGGCGAGGCGCTCCTCGCCGGAGGGTTCGTACCAGCCGTTCGGCCCGCGCAGGTGAAGGCCGCACTCGAAGACTCCGGGCGCGCACGCCGCGAAGTGCGGCACGACGATCGAGATCGCGCCTTCGCGCTGCGAGAAGGCCCGTTCGTCGTCGTACTCGGAGTGGCCGACCCAGCCGAAGGGGTGGGTGTGGATCTGGGCGAGGCGGCGCATATCGAAGGCTTTGAGGTGGCGTCCCGCGAGAGACATCTCCTCGGGCGGGACGTCGAAATAGCCTTCGTGCGCATCGGCGTTGGGGATCGTCAGGGTCGTCGCGACGGCCAGCGGGCCGGGGATCTTCGGCCCGTCGAGGTAGGCGACGCGCTCGCGGTTGTGCGGGGGAACGCGCAACTCCCCGAGGGCTTGCTGCCAGAGCGCGGCGGAGAGGATCAGGGTCATGCGGCGGCCTCCAGTTCGGTGCGGCCGCGGTAGTACTGCGGCCCGAGGATCTCGTACAGGCGATTGATGGTCGCGGCGACCGTGCGCTCGCCCTGGCGCCAGATCTCGGTCGGCCCCGGCGTGTGGTTGGTGGTGTAGTAGTCGAGGCTGAAGCTGAAGCAGACGAGCTGCCCGGGGCCGTCCGGGAGGTCGTAGAGCGGGTGAAGGCCAAACCAGGGAGGCGCGTTCTCGATCACCGGCAGCCACGGCGAGCCGGGCTGGGCCACGGCCCAGGTGAGCGGCTCAACGAACCTGACACGCACGGGGTGCGGACCGTAGTGGTTGGCCTCGATCTTCAGGTGGTAGGGGTCGAGCGTCCCGTCGGGGCGCCGGCCCGGGATCCCGATGATCTCGGTGAGCGGGTGGAGCCGCAGGCGCGTGATGCCGCGAAGCTCCGGCAGGCCCTTGCTCCAGTAGCTGGCCAGGTCGGCGGCGAGCGTTGCTGCCGCCACCTCCGGGTCGACCTCGGTGAGCTCCATCGAGAAGTCCTCAGGCGCCGCCGGTGCCGCCGGCGAACAACCACTCGAGGGCGGGGCAGTGCCCGGCCTCGATGTACTCCTTGAAGGTCAGCTCTTCGAACTGGAAGACGTCCTCACCGCCGGATTCGCAGCGCAGCCGGTCATCGGGCCTGCGCTCGCGGTGCAGCTTGTGCTCGTAGAGGCGGTCGATCGCCCTTGCGAGCTTCTCTGCGCGGGTGACGTGGAGCGTGTAGGACTCCCCGTCGTCCTCGTTGTGGACGGTGAGCTCGAGGTGAGGCTCGGTGCCCTCCTCTTGCTCGTTGGCCTGCTGGGTCTCGTTCATTGTCCTACCTCCTGATGGGATCTCGCGTCGCCGGCCGGGTGCGAACGCTGGCGGCCTACTAATCTAGACAAATATAGCATCTCGGAGCGATTTGCGCACATCTTCTGCGTTTTTGCCGATAAGACAGGTCTATGATCGTTTCCTCGATCGATTTCCCGTCTACCAAACCGGCTTCCGCTCCCCACGTCGGAGGGAAGATCGGCTCTCGTTTGCGTTGGCGCATGTTTTCCGCAATACTCGCCCTGCGATGGAGGGGACGGCCGATATGGAGCAGCATCTGGGGCCGTCGATGCTGATCGCGTTCCGTGCCGAGAACGTGCGCTCGTTCCGCGGCGAGGTGGAGTTGTCGCTGCTCGCGACGCGCCTAGCGGAGCGAGACGTTCCCCGGGAGATCCCATGGCGGCAGGACGGGAAGCCGATCTCGGTCCTGCCGGCCGCCGGCGTGTTCGGCGCCAATGCGTCGGGAAAGTCGAACCTGCTGATGGCGATGGCGGACATGCGGATGTTCGTGCTGCAGTCGTTCCGCAAGGGCAAGCAGGGAAGCAGGCTGCCGAGGAGCCCGTTCCTGCTGGGCGAGGACGACGGCACTGCCCCGTCGAGCTATGAGGTCGAGCTGGTGCTCAACGGCGTACGCCACGTATACGGCTTCCGGATCGACTCCGAGCGCGTGCATGAGGAGTGGGCGCGCAGCTACCCGCACGGGCGCCCGGTGCTGCTGCTGCAGCGTGACGGGGACGTGGTCCAGCTCGGCTCCTCCCATCGCGGAAAAGGACGGGCGACCGAGGAGATCCTGCGCCCGAACGCGCTGTTCCTCTCGACAGCGGCCGCGACGAACCATCCGGTGTTCATGGCGCTGTTCGAATGGTTTCAGCGGAACCTGCGGTACGCCGATGTGCGGACACGCAGCGCCAGGCAGGCGCTGACGGCGGAGATGCTCGAGCAGGACGATCGCCGTCAGCAGCTGCTCGGGCTGCTGCGCGAGGCCGACCTCGGCGTGATCGATGTGAGCCGGCGCGAGTACGACCCCGACTTCAAGGAGAAAATGGAGAAGGTGTTCGACATTTTCCGTGGCGAGGACCCGGACGAGGACGTCGAGGAGGTCGAGTTCGATGACTTCGAGCTCCGCCTGACCCACCGTGCTGGCGAGCGCGAGGTGGACTTGGCCGGCTACCAGGAGTCGTTTGGGACGATGGTGTGGTTCGGGATGATCGGCCTCGTGATCGACGCGCTCAAGGAGGGCTCGGTACTGCTCGCCGACGAGCTCGAGGCGAGCCTCCACCCCGCGCTTGCGGCGGTGCTCCTGGACCTGTTCCAGTCCCCGCGCAGCAACCCCCGCTGCGCCCAGCTGATCTTCAACTCGCACGAGGTCACGCTGATGGGCGACTCCGGCGAGCGGGGCCTAGGCCGCGATCAGATCTGGTTCACCGAGAAGGACGAGGACGGTGCGACGCGGCTCTACTCGCTGGTGGAGCTGGCGCCACGGCGCGGGGAGGCGATCGCGCGGCGGTATCTGAATGGCCGCTACGGCGGGACGCCGATCCTCTCGCCGAGACGCCTTGAGCGGATTGCTGAACCGGTTGGCGACGCCGACGGCTGATGCCGGCGCCGCGACGAACGGTTGCGGCGCGCTCGAACCGGCGCGAGCTGCTCGTCTTCACCGAGGGCGCGGTCACCGAGGAGGCCTACCTGCGCTACTGGCACCGGCGTTACCGCGCCCGCGTCAACGTCGAGATTGCCGAGTTCCACGGGACGCCGCTCACGCTGATCGAACGTGCCGTAGCCGCGAAGGCCTCGAACGAGCGCGCTGAGCGCAAAGGCCGCGGGCGCGCACATGACGAGGTGTGGTGCGTGTTCGACGTCGATGAGCACCCTTACCTGCCCGAGGCGGTCGAGCTGGCGCGCGCGAACGGGATCCACCTGGCGATCTCAAACCCCTGCATCGAGCTGTGGTTCGTGCTGCACTTCGGCGATCAGACGGCCTACCTCGAGCGCGGCGCCGCGCAGACGCAGGCGCAGGCACGTCTGAACTGCGAGAAGAATCTCGACGAGTCGGCGCTCGCGATGCTCGCCACGCACTTCGCAGCCGCGAAGAGACGGGCCGTGGCGCTCGACGCGAAGCACGAAGGCGACGGGACGCCCGCGCCGGGGAATCCGAGCAGTGGTGTGTGGCGTGTGGTTGACGCGATCGTCAAACCGCCGGGGTAGTGCGGCGCCTGTCGGAGCGTCGTGCAGGTCTGCGTAGGACCTGCCCACGGCGGACAGGAAGCGGGTGAGTCCGGCGAGCACCCTCGTGCGAGGCGCCGGCCTGCAGCTAGAAACGGAACCCTATTGGAACCTTGACCCTGTCCGGCCATCTTGTCACTACACGAAAAAACCCCGCCTGAGCGGGGCTTCTTCGCATAGCGGGGGCGGGATTCGAACCCGCGACCTTCGGGTTATGAGCCCGACGAGCTACCAGACTGCTCCACCCCGCGTCGCTGCTTATGTTCTAGCAAAGAATCTCAGCGACGGCGAGACAGCGCTTCGAGTCGCTCGGCCTCTTCGTCTTCGAGCGCCCAGTCGATTTCGCGATAACGCCGTTCGATTCGATCGACCGCTTGCCTGGTGGCCGCGTCGGCAGCGTCGATCGCCGCGTCACGCTCTGCGAGGTCTGCTTTGCTCGCAGGAGTGTCGTCCACTGAGTCGGCCCGCCGATAGCGCTGTTCGATGCGCTCGACGGCCTGTTTGGTGGCCTCTGTAGCCGCCTGGACCGCTGCGTCGCGTTCTGCCTTGGCCGCTTCGCAAGCCAGGTGGTAATGGCGTCGGGCAGGATCAAGCTCCGACTCCTGGTCGGCTTGCTGATCTGGCCGTCCGTGCTCGATAGGCCCTGCCAGCTCCGGCTCCGGCTCAGCCTCATCGCCAGCGTCCCACCGAGCCTTTCGCCGTCGCCGTCGCCGTCGCCGCGCGAGCAGATCCCCGAGCTCCGATCTGAGCAACTCGTACCAGATGACTGCGCCGAGACCATAGAGGATGAGGAGGCCCAACGACAGGCTGAATTTGACGACCGCGCTCATGATGGCTGTAACGCCCTTTGCTGGCGTCAGTCAGGTAGACGCCTCGATCTGGGCCACCGTGCGCGAGCATACCTCGCCCGCACCGCTGTTTAGCATCCCGCCCGTGCGCGTTGCGGTCGTCGACATCGGGACCAACTCCACCCGCCTGTTCATCGCCGACGTCGATCCTACGACCGGATCGGTGCGGGAGATCGAGCGCCGCTCCAACGTGACCCGCCTCGGCCATGGCGTCGACGCGAGCGGGTCGCTAGCCGATGATGCGATCGAGCGGGTGTTTCGCACGCTCACCGAGTACCGCGCCGCGATCGACCAGCACGGGGCGAGCGCCAACCTTGCGGTGCTCACGTCCGCTGTACGCGATGCCAGTAACGGAGCTGATTTCGCCGAGCGTGTGCGCCAGGGCTTCCATCTCGACGCCCGTGTACTTAGCGGCGAGGAAGAGGCGCAGCTCACGTTCCTCGGCGCGATGTCCGACCGACCCGCACCGGATGGGCAAGCCGACGCGAAGCCCACCGTTGTCATCGATATTGGCGGCGGCTCCACCGAGTTCGTGGTCGGCGTCCAGCACACCGCTGGCTTTCACACCTCGCTACCGGCCGGCGTGGTGCGCATGAGCGAGCGCCACATTCACTCCGACCCCCCAGCCCCGCACGAGCTGCAAGCGCTCGCACATGACGTACGCACCACCTTCCTGCAAGGCCTACCGCCCGGCGAGCGCGCGCCAGTCCAGTACGGAATCGCCGTCGCTGGGACCGCCACCTCCGCCGCCGCTATCGACCAAGAGCTCGATCCCTATGACTCCACGCGCGTGCATGGCTACCAGTTGCTGCTCGGCACTGTTGAACTGCTGCTCGCGCGTCTCGCCGATATGGATGAACAGCGGCGCCGACAGGTCGTCGGCCTGCACCCCGACCGCGCGCCCACCATCGTCGCCGGGATGGTCTTGCTGAGCGAGGCCATGCGCGCGTTTGAGCTGGAGCAGGTGGAGGTCTCCGAGCACGACATCCTCTACGGGGGCGCCCTGCGGCTAGCGGGCGTCGGCTAGCTCAAGCCAGGTTCGACTTGCGCGGGTAAACCACAGTCGGGTCCGTCAACACGTTCACCAGCGCAGGCACGCCAGCCGCAAACGCGCGCTCGAGCGCCGGGCGCATGTCCGCTGCGTTCTGCACCAGCTCACCATGTCCACCAAGCGCCTGCACGAGCTGGTCATAGCGGGTGCCAGGCCGCAGGTCCGCTGCCACCGAGTAGCCATACAGGAACTCCATCGGATGCTTCTCCAGCGCCCAGATGCCGTTGTTGCCCATCACCGCAACCACGTTCACCCCGTGGCGCGCCAGCGTGTCGAACTCCATCCCCGAGAACCCAAACGCACCGTCGCCCACCAGCAACACCACTTGGCGGTTCGGATGCGCCAGCTTCGCTGCCAGCGCGTAGCCGCAGCCCGTGCCCAAGCAACCAAACGGCCCGGGATCGAGCCAGCAGCCCGGCTGGTAGCTGTCCACCACACGTCCTGCGTAGGACACAAAGTCGCCGCCATCGCCAATCACGATCGCGTCGCGGTCAAGCACGCTTGCAAGCTCCGCATACAGCCTCATTGGGTGCAGCGGCGCCCGACCATCCTCGAGCTCGACGCGCTCCGCCTCACGACGCTCGGACTCCGTCGCCCTCAGATCCGCAATCCAGCTCTCGCTCGCCAACGCCTGGGAGCCCGCGCCCGTGCGCAGATCGCTCAGCGTCTGGGCAATCGCCCCGTAGCACTCCGCTGCAGGCGCCCGCGGGTGATCGCGCTCCGGCTCAGCCGCGTCCACCACCACGATCTCCGTGTCCTCGCCAAAAGCGCCGCCAAAGCCCAAGCGGAAGTCCATCGGCACACCCACCACCAGTGCGACATCAGCGCCTTTCAGTGCCTGCGAGCGCGCCCGCGAGAAGAACAGCTCGTCATCCGCCGCCAAACAGCCACGCGCCAAGCCGTTCAAGAACACCGGAATCCGCAACGTCCGCGCCAGCTCCGCCAGCGCCTGCTCACCGTGCCCCCAATACAAGTCGGTGCCCGCCATGATCACTGGGCGCTCCGCTGCCGCCAACAACGCCGCCGCCCGCTCCAACGCCTCGCCCGACGCACCCTTGCCGCCGCCGCCAGCGCTCGAGGCCGCATTCGCTGGCCTACCTTCCCGCTCTTGCTCAGCCGCCTCCATGAACACGTAGTCCAGCGGGAAGTCCACAAACGCGGGCCCGCCGTGCGGCGCGCACGCAGCGGCAAAAGCATCATCCACCAGGCCTGGGATCTCCTCCGTGCTGCCCGGTGTTGCCGCAAGCTTCGTCACCGGACGCACAAACGGCACGTGGTCGATCTCCTGCAGCGAACCCTGCCCCCAGCGCATCGCCGGCGCGCGCCCACCCAGCACCACCATTGGCGAGTGGTTCGCCTGCGCTGAAGCCATCGCGCTCATCCCATTGGTCACACCAGGGCCCGCTGTCAGCGCGCACACGCCCGCTTCGCGCGTGACCTTCGCCCAGCCCTCCGCCGCAAACGCCGCCGTCGACTCGTGACGCACGTCCACGATCTCAATGCCCTCCTCGCGGCAGCCGTCATAGATCGAGAACAGGTGCCCGCCTGACAGCGTGAACAGCTTGCTCACACCATGCGCCTTCAAGCGCCGGGCCACCAGGCGCCCGCCGTGGAACGTGCTCGTCTCCTGCGCGCTCTGCGTCGACACGCCGCCACTCTACCTTTCCCCGGCCGCTCGTTGCCCGCAGCACCGCGCCAGAGCCCGGGGTGGGATTCGAACCCACATGTCCCCCGAAAGGGACCATCGATTTTAAGTCGATTACGTATACCTATTCCGCCACCCGGGCCGGGCCGGCAGGCAGTCTATGCAAGCCGTTCCCGCGCCGGTTCGCGCCCGCGATAGCAACTTTTGCGCTGCTACCGTGTCGTTAGTAACGACAGCGGGTATCGGACTCCATATGGAGGTTTCCTCACTCTCACATCCGAGCAGCATCCCGGGCCTACGCGGCCCGTCTGCGCTGCTGCGCCTGCAGTCCGACGAGCGCCTCATCTCGCTCACCCGCCGTGGCCAGCACGCCGCCTTCGAGGTTCTCTGCGATCGCTACCAGAGCCGCCTGCTGGCCTTCTGCCGACACATGCTTGCCTCGCGCGAGGACGCCGAGGACGTGCTGCAGGAGGTCTTCGCCGCCGCCTTCAACGCTGTGCTCGCCGACGAGCGCGACATCAACGTGCGGCCGTGGCTGTATCGGATCGCGCGCAACCGCTCGCTCAACCACCTGCGCCGCGCCTCCGCCATCGGCGTGGACTCGATGGACGTGCACTATGCCGAGGGCGGCATCTCCACCGGCGACAAGGTCATGCGCCGCGAGAGCTTCCGCGAGCTCATCGCTGATGTGCACGAGCTACCCGAGACCCAGCGCACAGCGCTGCTGTTGCGCGAGATCGACGCGCTCTCCTATGAGCAGATCGCCCACGCCATGGAGACCACCATCCCGTCTGTCAAGTCGCTGCTCGTGCGAGCGCGCATCTCTCTCGCCGAGGCAGCCGAGGCGCGCAACCTCAGCTGCGACGACGTTCGCCTCGAGCTCGGCACCGCCGCTGAGGGGCTCGGCAAGCTGAGCACGCCCGCCCGCCGCCACGTGCGCAGCTGCGAGCGCTGCACGTTCTTCAAGAAGCAGCTCAAGGACAACAACCACGCGCTCGCCATGATCATGCCAGTGGGCCCGCTGCTGCTCCTGAAGAAGCTCGTGCTCGCCAAGCTTGGCTCCACCGCATCGGCCAGCGCCGGGCACGTAGCCGGCGGCGCCAGCGCCACAGTTGGCGCCACCGTCGGCGTCGGAGCCGCTGCCGGTGGGGGCGGCAGCGTTGCTGGCGGTCTTGTAACCGCCGGCGCCGGCGCCATCGCCACCAAGGCCGTCGCCGGTCTTGCCGCAGCTGCCATCGTCACTGCCGGAGCCGTTGCAGCGGACAACGCCGGTGTCGTCCACCGCCACCACCATCCGCACGCAGCGCTCAGCGCCAGCGCAACCGACCAGCACTTCAGTGAGCCCGTAGTCGTGCGCCAAGCCCAACAGCCCGTCAGCCCCGGGAACTCTGCCGCCACCGTCAGCAGCGTCGCGCACCCGCCACGCCACGCCAAAACCCTCAAGCTCACCAAGAACGCTCCGCCCAAGCCCGTTCCTACTGCACCTACCACGCCTGCAGCGAGCAGCGTGACCGCCGCCACCCCCACCAAGCCCGCTGACCAGCAGCCCACCGTGCAGGTCACAGAGGTGACCACCAACACCACCACGCTCCCCACCACCGCCACCACCACGCCGTCCACCACTACCGCCACCCCGCCACCAACCCCAACCACCACGAGCGTTCCACCGCCAGCGCCTGTGAGCACCACCACAACTGTCGAAGCCACACCCCCACCCGCCGCAGAAACACCGCCTGCAGCCCCCGAAACTCAGGCCACGCAGCCAAGCACGCCTAGCGTGCAGGTCTCGACAACCGTCGGCGGCACCGAAGCTCCCGGCGAAGTCACAAGCGTCGCGACCGAATAGCAGCTAGCCAAACAAGAAAGTCTTCAGCGGTCGCAGCAGTACGCCAGTCTCGCCCACTTCCAGTGGCGAGCTGACCTGAGCACTGGCCGTAGGCGAGGTCAGCATGCGGATATTCACGCCGTCGCGCTCGCCCGCCCGTTCGGGCACCAGCAAGACATCGCGAGCGTACAGCAGCCGACCTTCCACGTCCGCCCAGTACGCAACCTGGTAGCCGGTCAAGGTGTTGCTGATTTTCGTCTTGCCCTCGCCGCGCAGCGCAAAGCCCCGGTAGCGCGCGCGCAGCGCGCGGATGTAGCTCGCAGCGTAGATCGGCAGCTCCCCTGACAGCGCCCCCGAATAGGGCGGTAGCCGCAGTGGATCGACCGCATAGGAGTACTTCAGCGCTCCGTCACCCCAGCGGCTCTCGACCTTCACATAGCCCCCCGGTTCAGAGGCCACGCGGTACAGCCCCCGATAGCTGAAGCTAAAAGGGACCAGCCCACCGTGGGCATAGTGCGCGTTCTCCAGCGTCAGCCCCGCCGCCAGCAACAACGCCACCAGTGCTACAGCCGCGCCTATGACCGCCGCTCGAGCCAGCCGCGGCGCCGCGTTCCAGCGCGGCGACAGCAGCCGCCCCAACGTCGGCCCATACTCCGACTTCATCGGCACAGCCGTCATCGCGCTCACGCGATCATTCGCCCAGCGAGAACAGCGCTTCCAGATCGTGGCGCGAGTACGCTGCAAACGCCACCAGCGTCTGGGTGCGCGCCACGCCCGACAGCGCGCCAATCTGGCCCGTCACCACGTCCGCTAGCTGCTCATGGTCGGGCACTCGCACGATCGCCACAAAGTCCCACTCGCCCGTCACCGAATACGCCTCCGCCACGCCGTCAATGTCGGCCAGCGCGCCGCCAAGACTCGACAGCGCATCGCGCTCAGCCTCAATCAGCACCACAGCGTTAGTCATCGTCATCGCCCAATCACCATTCTAAGCCTCCTGCTTGGCGAGCCCGCGCATGCCAAGGCCAACCACCAGCCCCAGCGCCCCGCCCGTCAGACCAGCCAGCCAGCTCACCTCTGGCCGCGCAAACGGAATCGCCAGCAACAGCCCCGCGATTGCAGCCACGCCCAGCAGGTCGCCCTCATAGTGCTCTCCAGCGCGAGCCGACTCCAGGTCAGGGGCCGCCCACGCCGCTAGCAGCGCCAGCGCCGCCGCATTGCCGCCGCTGACCACCGGGAAGGCATACACAGCGCTTGCCACCAGTCCGCCCGCAAAGCTCGCAGCAAGAAACAGCGCCAGCACCATCACCGTGCCGTAGCGGCGCTCCAACAGCCAGCCAAAGATCGCTATCGCCAGCAGCGACACAAACGCGAACACGCCATCGGCGTACGCGAACGCGTTGGTGAACAGCTTCCACCAATCCCCGCTCAGCGGGCCAATGATCGCCATGTGCCCATACAGATTCGGTTCTGCATGCCAAGCGATCCACGCCGCGCAGCCTGCAGCCACCAGCGCAATCGTCGCGTACGGGCGGTCAGCCGCCCAGCGCCCTACCGCAGGTGCGCGGCGCGAGGAACGCGCCGCTGCCGCGGGCTTTGGGCGAGCGAACAGGGAGCCCAGTCGCTTGCGGGGGCTTGGCGTGCGGGTCGGCGCGTTTACCCGCGGCAGCTTCGGCGCGCGCCTGCGTAGGCGGTTGCCGCAGTACGGGCACTCGGTGATGTACGGGCTCACCTCCGATCCACACTGCTTACACACCACGAATAGGTCAGCGCCAGAAGAGGTCATCGCCAACCCATTCTAAGGACCTGTCGACCCCAGCCCTCACGGCTCTGGAATACTCAGGCCCATGAACCTTGGATACGACCAGAAGCTCTACATCCTCGCCTTCGACCACCGCGGCTCCTTCCAGAAGAAGTTCTTCGGGATCGACGGCGAGCCAGACTCAGAGCAGACAGCGATCATCGCCGACGCCAAGCACCTCATCTTCGAGGGCATGCTGCAGGCGGTGGGCGCCGGAGCGGACCCGTCGGTCACCGGCGTGCTCGTCGACGAGCAGTTTGGCTCGACCGTCCCAGCGGAGGCACACGAGAAGGGCCTCAAGCTGGCCATGCCCGCTGAGCGCTCAGGCCAAAGCATGTTTGACTTCCAGTACGGCCAGGACTTTGGCAAGCACATCGAGCAGTTCAACCCGGACTTCACAAAGGTGCTCGTCCGCTACAACCCTGAAGGCGACAGCGCAGCCAACAGCGAGCAGCTCGGCAAGCTACGTCAGCTGAGCGACTGGCTAAAGCAGCACGAGCGCAAGTTTCTGTTCGAGCTGCTCGTGCCCGCAGAGGATCCCCAGCTACAGGCCGTCGGCGGCGACAGTGAGCGCTACGACGCTGAGCTGCGACCCGAGCTGATGCGCCGCACCATCGCCGAGATCCAGGACGCTGGCATTGTCGTTGACATCTGGAAGATCGAGGGGGTCGACCAGCGCTCAGATTGCGAGATGCTCGTGGCGCAAGCGCGCAGCGGCGGCCGCGACGGCGTCAAGTGCGTGGTGCTCGGCCGCGGCGCCGATGACGCCAAGGTTGACCAGTGGCTCACAGCCGCCGCACCCGTCGACGGCTACATCGGCTTCGCGATCGGCCGCTCCATTTGGTGGGACCCGCTGAAGGCCTACGTCGATGGCAAGATCGAGCGATCCGCCGGAGCGCGCAAGATCGCCGAGAACTATCTCCGCTTCGTCGCCGTGTACGAGCGTGCCAAGTCGCTCGCGCCGTCCGCATAACGGGGCGAGTGGACATGAAGATGCGCCAGAGCCTCGCTGACTGGGAGCGGGCCTTCGTCAAGGAGATCACGCTCGATCGTCACCGGCGCGACTCGCTGCGTCGCACAACCGAGCAACGAGCGCTCAAGCGCGACCTCGACAAGCGTCACAGGCGCGGCTCGGTGCGCTTCGGGCTGCTCGTCCTCACGCTCGTACTCACAGCGGCCATCGTCACCGTCGTAATGTTTCGCACCCTCTACCTGCTGCTGGGCTAGAAGCAGCGACGCAGCCGCGCGGCCGCGTCTCTAGCTTGCGGCTCGCTACGCGCTGTCGCCCAGCTCACGCAGCGATTTGTCGACCTTCGCTGCGCTATCCGCCGCGTCCTCACGCGTGGCGCCATCCTTGCTCGGCGAAGCTGCGCCCGCTTCACGATGGATCTCGAGGTAGATCTCCTTGCGAAACACAGGTACACGCTGGGGCGCCTGAATGCCGATACGCACCTTCTCGCCCATCACCGACAGCACCGAGACCTCGATCTCGTCCCCGATCATGATGCTCTGGTTGGACTTGCGCGTCAGAACCAGCATTTTGGGTGCACCTTCCTCTTTGCCGATTGGCGAACCGACGCAACCCCCGAACCGCCGGTGAGCCAAGCATAGTCACAGGACCGGGGGAAAGCGATCCCAATTTGTCAAACATCCCGACGGGGGCCCTCTTGGCACTCTCTGGCGAGCCTTCCATGCCATGCCTGCCGCGCCGCGCGAGCGCTTGCGCTAGTCTCTCGGGCCGTCCATGCCCCGGAAATCTCTGCGCCCGCACCTCAACCAGATCCGCGCCTGGGTGCGGCAGGGGCGAACCGACGCTTGGGTAGCTCATCAGCTCGAGGTCACTGTTCGTGACATCGAGCAGTTCAAGCGTCAAAACGAGCTCGTCAACGACGATGAGGCCCTCGAGGGCACAAGCTCAAGTGATTACCCCGAGGAGATCGACCTGCGCGCCGAGGACGACGCGCTGATCGCCGCCGAGCTCGAGGCAGCAGAAGCAGAGGCCGAGCGCGCCAAGGCGGAGGCGGAAGCGGCTGGCGAAGAGGAGCCCAGCGAGGATGACGCCGAGGGCACTGGCGCGACGCGGACGCGTCGGCGCAGTCGTCGGGGCGGCCGTGGCCGTTCCGCAGCAGCCCGCTCACGCTCTGGATCCCGCAACAGCGGGCCACTCGAGGGAACCTTCGATCACGGCGAGGAGGGCTACGGCCTGTGGCTGGATCCAGCCATCCAGGAGAACCCAATTTATGCCGAGCACTGGGCCGGGCATCGCCCCGTCGAGGTCGAGGTCGAGGAGGACCGCATCGTCATTCGCCGTGCGGGCGAAGACGCTTAGCATGCAGTCGAGCGGCTGCAGCGTTCCTCTAGGCCTCTGACAGCGTGCGCCGACCACCCGCGTAGTCAGCCGCCTCGCGTAGGTACCTGGCAAAGGCCGCGTCCACCACGACCCCAGCCTCCCACGCCCAGGGCTCCTCCGGGGCGAGCTTCATCGCCACCTGCATACACCACGTCGTGCCATCGTCGTAGAGCCCAACCAGCTCCTCCGTCGCGAACCGTCCCCCCAGGCGCCGGCGCAGTTGCGCCACCAACGCGTCCGTGACGCGCTCTAGCACCGGGCCTTGCTCCGCGGGGGCGCGCTGCAGCCTGCGCTCACCTTGCTGCCACTGGTAGATCGCTGTCTCAAACGACACCGCCTGAGGCTAGCAGCGGGTACTGGCCACAACTCAGGCCAGCGTATGAGCTCTCAGTTGTTGGGCAGGCCGCTAATCACGTAGGGCTGCTCGCCCTTCTTCATCATGCCCAGCTGGCGAGCCTCCGCTTCGAGCGTCCCCGGCGCGTTCAACGCCTCCTGTTGGTGCACCAACAGCCCGTGTTCCCGTTCCATGCTCACCACCGCTGCGCTGTCATGACGCGACTGGCGCCACGTCGAGAGCATATGCAGGCCCGCGCTCGCGTACAGATAGACCAGAGCCACCAGCACGCATAGCATCGCCACACGCCCCACCCTGTCCCAGCGCACGCGTCCACCGGGAGCATGACGCGAGCGGGCCGCCGCTGAAGCTGGGATAGCAGGCATACCTATCCCGATTCGCGACCCTCAGCGAACATCCTGCCGCCGAGCGCTGCCGCCCACCCAACGCACATGCCTGCTATTCGCTTCTTCTCACACTGCCGTATAGCCATGGCGATACGGCGTACGCAAAAGAGTCATCTAGCGCGCGACGCGACGCGACGAGGTGCGACTAACGACCGCGGAACGCGGCGCGTCCCAGGAACTGTGCACGGACCCCCAGCTGCTCCTCGATGCGCAGCAGCTGGTTGTACTTGGCCACGCGGTCCGAGCGCGATGGGGCACCGGTCTTGATCTGCCCGCATCCGGTGGCAACGGCGAGGTCAGCGATGGTTACGTCCTCGGTCTCGCCGGAGCGATGGCTCATGACCGCGGTGTAACCGGCCTCGCGAGCCATGGCAACGGCCTGCAGCGTCTCGGTCAGTGTCCCGATCTGGTTGACCTTGATCAGAATGGAGTTAGCGACACCAGCGTCGATGCCACGGCGCAGCCGCTCGGTGTTCGTCACAAACACGTCATCGCCGACAAGCTGCACATGTGAGCCCAGCCGCTCGGTGAGTGTGTGCCAGCCCTCCCAGTCCTCCTCGTCCATGCCGTCCTCGATCGAGACGATTGGGTAGCGCGCAGCCAGATCAGCCCAGTAGTCGGTCAGCTCGGCGGCGCTCAACGTGCGGCCCTCGTGCTCGAGCACGTAGGCACCGTCGTTGTAGATCTCGCTGGCTGCTGGGTCCAGCGCGATCGCAACATCCTCGCCGGGCTGGTATCCAGCAGCCTCGATACCCGCGATGAGCATCTTCAGCGCCTCCTCGTTGGAGCTCAGGTCAGGCGCGAAGCCTCCCTCATCACCGACAGCGGTGGCAAGCCCACGCTCGTGCAGCGTGCGCTTGAGCGCGTGGAAGACTTCGGCGCCCATGCGCAGGCACTGCGAGAAGCTGTGGGCTCCGCAGGGGACGATCATGAACTCCTGGAAGTCGACTTTGTTGTCGGCATGCGCACCGCCGTTGAGCACATTCATCATTGGCACTGGCAGCACACTGGCGTCGGGGCCGCCGAGATAGCGCCATAGCGGCAGGCCCTCCTCAGCGGCCTGCGCTTGGGCTGCGGCGAGTGAGACACCAAGGATCGCGTTGGCACCCAGCCGCGACTTGTTGGGCGTGCCGTCGAGAGCGATGAGCGCACCGTCAAGGGCCCCCTGGTCGGCGGCGTCGCTGCCGAGAAGCGCCTCCGCGATCTCGCCGTCCACGTTGGCCACCGCCTGCGTGACGCCCTTGCCGCCCCAGGGCTCTCCGCCATCACGCAGCTCGGTCGCCTCGAACTCGCCTGTGGAGGCCCCTGATGGCACCGCAGCGCGTCCGTGTGCGCCTGAGCGCAGCCCAACCTCGACCTCAACGGTGGGATTGCCTCGGCTGTCGAGGATCTGGCGGGCGCGGATGCGCTCGATCTGGCTCATACGACGGGCTTCACGCTCGGCGTGCGCTGCCTATTCGACAGTGGTGGAGGCGCCGCCGGTTGTGGAGCTTTTCTTCGGCGCTTTGTAGGACTTGCAATCTGCCACCACATAGCCCGCACGACATTCAGTTTTGGATTTCCACTTGTTTTTGAATTCTTTAGTGAACTTCGTGAGCGCCGACTGCTCACCAGTGGATATCAGCTGCTGTTTGATCGTGGACTGCACCTTGGACAGAGGCTGCTGGGTTCCGGCGTTGATGCTGAGCACCTCGAACACGTAGTAGCCAAACGGTGTCTTGACAGGACCGCTGAGCACGTTCTTGGCAGTCGAGAAGATCGCGGTGTCTAGCGCCTTCTCCTCCTCGCCTTTGATCACTTCCTTGAGCAAGCCACCGTTGGCCTTGCTGGTGGGGTCGATCGAGGCCTTCTTGGCCACACTGGCGAAGCTCTTACCCGATTCGACTTCCTTCTTGGCGCTAGCAGCAGCGGCTTCTGTCTTGGTGAGGATGATCTGCACGTTGCGCTTTTCTGGCGTGCCGTAGCGCGACTTGTTGTCGTTGTAGTACTTGGTGATCTGAGCTTGAGTGACTTTGCTCTTGTCCTTGATGATCTGTTTCTCGATTTTCTGCGAGAGCAAGTTCAGCTTCACACGGAGCAGCAGATCCGAAACCGATTGCCCAGAGGTCGAAAGGAATTTTTCGAATTCGGCGGCCTTGGGGAACTCCTCGCCCTTGATTTTGACGAGTTCCTTCTTGACTTCAGCGTCGCTCAGCTTCACGCCCAGATCGGAGGCTTCGCCGATGACCCACTGCGAAGAGATCAGGAAACCGAGCACCTCTGTTTGTAGCTCTTTGTATTGAGCTTCGCACTCGGACTTTAGCTTTGCGGTTGTCGGAGCGGCCTGGCCTTTGGCCGGCTTGGGCGCGACCGCCGCGAGGTGAGCGATGCACGCTGTGTACTTCGGCGGTTCTGGAATTGCCGGCTTTTCGCTCGACCCAGCCACCGCGACTGAAGCGGTGGCCACTTTCATCCAGTGATCAAACGCGTCCTTGCTGATGGAGGTACCAGACACCTGCACCACCGCGTTGCCGGGGATGCCACCGCACGCCGAGAGCCCGACGAGGGCAAACAAAACGGCGCTAAGCGCCGAGAGGGACCTGAGAGGCTTGGACACGACGCGGGCACTCTAGCGGAAACCCCCGCCGGTTTGCTTAAGGACTTCCTAAGCGGCCTCGCGCACGACCGCAAGCAGCGCGTCGGCCGCCCTGACAACGCTTGGAAATCGCTCGCTCCCGTCCTTTGGAACTCGCACGGAGACCTGGGAGCGGCCGGCTTCATAGAGCGCGTCGGGCAGCTCTTCACGCAGCCGCTTAGCGCGCTTGGAGTCAAGCTCGATAGGCACGACTGCGAGGCGATCCCCGCGAAAGCTGACGGTACGCGCTCCCGCCTGGCCGAACTTGATGCGAGCGCGCTGCAGCGCCAGCAGGTTCTCCACGGGCTCAGGTACCGGCCCAAAGCGATCCTCGAGCTCCTCGCGCAGCCGCTCCACGTCGGCGACCTCCAGCGCACCTGCAACACGGCGATGCACCTCGATCTTGGCCTGCTCGTAGGGGATGTAGTCGGCGGGCACGTAAGCGTCAACGTTGACGTCCAAGCGCACAGGCTCGGGCTGAGCGGCCTGCTCCTCGCCGCCATCCTCCGCCTCCGCCGCCCTGACCGCCTCATCGAGCATCTGCATGTAGAGCTCAAAGCCGAGCGCTGCCACATGCCCGGACTGCTCATCGCCGAGCAGGTTGCCCGCGCCCCGGATCTCAAGGTCGCGCATGGCGATCTTGAAGCCGGCGCCCAGCTCGGTGTAGTCCGACAGCGCTGACAGTCGCTGGGCAGCGTCCGGGGTGAGCGTTGCTGCGGAGTCATACAGCAGGTATGCGTAAGCACGCTCGCGGCTGCGTCCCACGCGCCCGCGGATCTGGTAGAGCTGGGCGAGCCCGAAGCTGTCGGAGTGCTCGACGATCAGCGTGTTCGCCTGGGGGATGTCGATGCCGGACTCGATGATCGACGTGCACACCAGCACGTCGGCACCGCCGCGCAGGTAGTCCATCATCACCTCCTCCAGCTCTCCATCGCCCATCTGCCCGTGAGCCACCGCGAAGCGCACCTCAGGACACAGCGCACGCAGCCGCTCTGCGGTCTCCTCGATCGAGTCGACGCGGTTGTGCAGGAAGAACGCCTGCCCGCCACGCGCATGCTCGCGCGTGATTGCCTGCTTGACGAGCTCCTCCTCGTACTCACCCACGTAGGTGCGGACGGGCCTGCGGCCCTCAGGGGGGGTCTCGATCACGGAGATGTCACGCAGGCCAGCCAGCGACATCTGCAGCGTGCGCGGGATGGGGGTGGCGGACATTGAGATCACATCCACCTTCAACTTGAGCTGTCGCAGCAGCTCCTTCTGCTTGACGCCAAAGCGCTGCTCCTCATCGACGATCAGCAGGCCGAGGTCCTTGGCGCGAACATCGCGCGAGAGCACACGGTGGGTGCCGATGAGGATGTCGGCGCGCCCGTCAGCGAAGTCCTTGATGGCCGCTTTCTGCTCAGCTGCTGTACGAAAGCGGGACGCATGCTCGAGCGTGAAGGGGTAGTCGGCAAGACGCTCAGCAAACGTTCCGTAGTGCTGCTGGGCGAGGATCGTGGTGGGCACGAGCATCAGCACCTGCTTGCCCTCGGCCGCAGCCTTGAAGGCTGCGCGCAGCGCCACCTCGGTCTTGCCGTAGCCGACATCGCCGCAGATCAGCCTGTCCATTGGCCGCGGCGCCTCCATATCGGCCTTGACCAGCTCGATGGCGTCACGTTGGTCGGGCGTCTCGGTGAACGGGAAGCGCTCCTCGAACTCCCGCTGCCAGTCGGAGTCGGGGCCAAACGCGTGGCCTGCGCGGCGGCGGCGCTCCGCATACAGGTTCAGCAGCTCGCCCGCGAGCTCCTGCGCGGCGCGACGCGCGCGGGCCTTCATCGTCTCCCAGCGCGTGCCGCCGAGCTTGCTCAATGGCGGATGGTCACCGCCAGCGCCCACGTAGCGCGAGATCTTGGCCAGCTGGTCGGTGGGCACGAACACACGGTCATCGCCCTGGTATTCCAGGTACAGGTAGTCGCGCGTAACCTCAGCAACGGTGCGTGTCTCAAAGCCTGCGAAGCGCGCAACGCCGTGGTCCTCGTGCACCACAATGTCGCCTGTGCGCAGTTCAGTGAACGAGCGCAGCGCGCCGCGACGGGTCCCTGTAATCCCACCGCGACCAGGACCCTCTGCGCCACCCCGCTCAGCGCGGCGGCGGCGCAGCAGCCGGTGCTCAGGGAACACCGCCAGCTTCAGCTGCGGCGAGACGAAGCCTTCGCGCAGCGACGCAGCGGCAAAGCGCAGCGAGGCCTCCAGCACCTGTTGACCAGCGTTGACGTCCTCGCCAAGCCAGGTGGCTTTCAGGCGCCCAAGGTTGTAGGCGGCGCGCTCGCCCTCGCCGCGCCGGGGAAAGGCCACAACCGTCCGGTAGCCGGAGCGCACCAGCTTTTCCAGCTCCGGCTCAGCCTCTGCGAGGGAGCGCGCGGCGGTGTCCGCTGACTGCGCGCGTAGCTCGATCTGTTGGCCGCTGGAGAGCCCTGACAACCAGATGCGCGTACGCTGCTCAAGCGTCGCGCGGATGCTCTGCGGGCTGACGTACAGGTGGTGGGCATCCTCATCTCCGAACGCTGCGCACACGTCGCTCCAGTGGTCGCTGAGCACGGGACCGAGGTCCTCCTCGGCCGCCACCACCAGCTCCGTCTCTGCTCCCACCAGGTCAAGCAGCGCGCCGAAGCGCTCGACGGGGAGCAGCTCGGCGATGTCCGGACGCTCGGAGTCCTCCCCCTCACCGCCACCAGCAGAGAAGGCACCGGTGGCAGCTGCGATCTCGGCCAGCTCGCGGTGCTCGAGCGCAAGCTCTGCAGCGGGCGCGATCTCCACCTCCTCCACCTCTCCAAGCGAGCGCTGCGTGAACGTGGAGAACCAGCGCAACGATTCGATCTCCACGTCAAACATGTCCACACGTACGGCGCGCTCCTCAGTTGCTGGGAACACATCCAGCAGGCCGCCGCGCAGGGCAAACTGCCCGCGTTCCTCCACCTGGTCGGTGCGCTCATAGCCAGCGCTGACGAGCTCCGCAGCGCACTCGTCTAGATCCAGCAGCTCGCCGACGCGCAACGTGAACGAATGCGGGCGCAGCTGTGGGTCTGGCACCTTCTCTGACAACGCCACAGCACTGACGACCACCACCGGCTGCTCACCCGGCGCAGCGGCACCATCAGAGCCGCTGGCAGCGGAGCCCAGTAGCGCGTCCAACGCGGCAACGCGCAGGCCGACGAGATGCGCGGGCGGCGCCAGGTGGGACTCGTAGGCGACGCCCCTCGATGGGTAGTAGCGCACCCGCCGCGGCGCAAGCCATGCGCGCAGGTCTCCAGCGAGATCACGTGCGGCGCGATCGTCGCCGACGACCACCAGCGTCGGACGCGCCAACGCAGCTGGGTCGATCTCAGACAGCGCTGCAATGAGATAAGGGCGCAGCGAGCTGGACACGAACGCGTGGCCGCCGTCGCGCGCTAGGCGCAGCGTCTGCTCATCCTCCTGGGCGAGGCCAAGCAGCGTGCGCAGAACACCTCCGCCAGCGGCCATCTACGCAGCGCCGTCCTCGCCCAGCACAACGCGCTCCACCTGCTCGCACGCCCGCTCTACCAGCTCAGCTACCTGCGCGTCATCCTCGCGGAAGCGTCCCAGCACATGGGCGGAGACGATCTCCGGGTCGGTCGAGTTGGGGCGCCCAACACCCACACGCACGCGCATGAACTCTGCGCCCCCTAGCTCGCGCTTGAGTGACTTGAGCCCGTTGTGACCGGCAAGCCCACCGCCGAGGCGGGTGCGCACGTCACCGAACGGCAGGTCGATCTCGTCGTGCACCACCAACACGCGCTCCAGCGGCAGCTTGAACGCACCGCGCGCGGGACCGACGGAGCGCCCGGCATCGTTCATGTAGGTCTGCGGGCACAGCACCGCCACCGATTGAGGATCAGCCCTTACGCCATCTACAGCAGGACCGACCCCGGGAGCGCTGCCCCGCACGCGACCCTCAGCGAGCCGACCGCGGAAGCGATCCTTGGCGCGCCCCAGCCCCCAGCGCTCGACCAGCTCCTGCGCAACCATGAAACCGATGTTGTGGCGAGTGCCTGCGTACTCGCGCCCCGGGTTGCCCAGTCCGACGATCAGCCAGTCGATCGCGCCACCGCTGCCACTGCCGCCGAACGGGCGTCGCAGGGGCTACTACTCCTCGCCTGAGGAGCCCTCGTCGGCGTCCTGCGCCTGCGCGCCGTCCTCGCCAACGACCTCTGTCTCGGCCTCAATTTCATCGGCGGTTTCGCTCTGCAAACGCGGCGGAGACAGCGTTGCGATGACCGTTTCCTCCAGGTCATCGAGCAAGGTAACACCCTCTGGCGCCGCAAGCGCATCGAGCAAGATCGTCTCGCCGATCTGCATCTCGCCGACCTCGTGCGCAATCGACTCGGGGATTGCTGTAGGCAGCGCTTCCACGTTCAGCTCGCGGGTGATCTGCTCCAGCACGCCGCCTTCCTTGACGCCGGGCGCGTCGTCGATGCCGAGGAGCTCAAGCGGCACAACCGCGCTGATCGCCTCGTTGAGGTTGACCCGCAGCAGATCCACGTGCGTTGTCTCGCCGCGCACCGGGTGGCGCTGAGCTTCCTTGAGCACAACGGGGGTGGGCTGCTGTCCATCAATGCTGAGGTCGAGCACTGCACCGGAGCCCGCAAGCGCCATCCGCAACTCGCGTGCGTCAGCATCAAAGCCAACCGGCTCCCCGCCTCCGCCGTAGAGCACCCCGGGCACACGCCCGCTACGGCGCAGGCGTCGCACAGCGCGCGAACCAGCGGCGGCGCGGCTGGTGACATCGAGCTTGGAGGTGGTATTGGCCATAAGCGATTGCAGACTCTAGCAATCGCTGCTCATCGTTCTACTGCTGTGGCTTCTTCTTCTTCAACTTCGATGCGCGTGCGCTTGGTGCAGATGCCTTCGTTGTCAATGGGTGCGCTCAACCCGATCAGCGTGACGTGGATGCCACTGAGGAAATTGCCAGTGCGACGTACGTCCACGCACTGCACCACAGGCAGCGATCCGATGACCGTCCATGCAAGGCGCGTCTTGCCTTTCGCGCCAAACAGCGAATAGGCGGTGTTGGATTCCAGCTGCAGGATCTTCACGGCGCCAGATCTACGCAGGCGCGTGTTGCTGGCATTGGCCCTCACGCTGGCCACACACGACGAGCTCTGGCGGCAGCCGCTGATCTGGGCGAGCATCCCGGGCACGCTGCCCTTCACCTCCGCCTGGATCAACGCCAGATCATCGGCGCGTTCAGCGTTCTCCGCGCTGAGAAAGCGCGCGAGCAGCACGCTGACGACCAACACCAGGATGATCCCAACCGCCGTCAGCACCCGCAGCACGCGACGCTGCGTGGAGGACAGACCCAGCCACCAAGCGCGCGGGCCGCGTGCATCCGCAGCAGGGGTCGCGATCGCGCCGCCTAGAACAGCTGGTTCTCCCCGCCGAACACCTCGCTGACGGAGTCATCGATGAAGATCCGCCGGATCGAGTCTGTCAGCAGCTCAGCGCAGGGCAGCACGCGCACGTTGTCCGGACGGTCAGCTCCCACAGGGATGGTGTCGGTCACCACAATCTGCTCCAAGCCCGAGTCTCTGAGGTTCTCGAACGCGTTGCCCGAGAACACCGCGTGGGTGGCGGCCGCATACACGCGTGCCGCACCCTCTTCCTTGACCGTCTTGGCCGCCGCGGCCAGGGTGCCAGCGGTGTCGATCATGTCGTCCACGATCACCGCTGTCTTGCCGCGCACATCACCGATCACGTAGCCGATCTCAGCCACCTGGTGAGCTGGGCGCTCCTTGTCGAGGATCGCCAGCTCAGCGCCGATCTTGGAGGCGAATTTCTTGTTCAGCTTGACTCGGCCGGCGTCAGGCGCAACCACCACCAGGTCTGGCAGGTTGAGGTCGGTGAAGTACTGGGTCAGCATGAACAGCGCTGTCATGTGATCCACCGGTTTCTGGAAGAACCCCTGAATCTGGCCTGCGTGCAGATCCATGGTCAGCACCCTGTCAGCGCCAGCAGCCTCGAGCATGCGCGCCACTAGTCGCGCAGAGATCGGCTCACGAGGCGCGGACTTCTTGTCCTGCCTGGAGTAGCCAAACCACGGCGTCACCGCAATCACGCGGTGCGCTGAAGCGCCGACGGCAGCGTCGATCATGAACAGCAGCTCCATCAGCGCGTCATTGGCCGTGATCCCCGTACGCGGGTTGCCGCAGGTGGACTGGACGATGAACACGTCCGCGCCCCTGATCGACTCCTCATAGCGACAGTACACCTCGCCGTTGGAGAACGTCTTCAGTGTCACCGGCCCCAGCTCCACGCCAAGCTTGTCGGCGATGTCAACCGCCAGCTGCGGGTTGGCGCGCCCGCTGAACAGCATCAGCCGCTTGTTGTAATCGATTGGCAGGCTGGTCTGCACGGACGGCTGCGTGCGCGTGTCAATCGCGCTCATCTCATCAGTAAGTGTAAACGTCGCCGGCCGATCGGTCATCCCGAGCCCTCCCGCCGCTTGGCGAAGCCCTCGACGTTGCGCTGGCGCTCGCGTGCGATGCCAAGCGCACCTGGCGGTACGTCGTCAGTGATCACAGAGCCAGCGCCGGTGTATGCGTCATCGCCAACGCTCACTGGCGCCACCAGCGTGGTATCCACGCCCGTGCGCACGCCCCGCCCCACAGTCGTTCGATGCTTCGCCCGGCCGTCGTAGTTGGCGGTGATCGTGGCTGCCCCAAGGTTCGTCCCCTCGCCCACGTCCGCATCGCCGATGTAGGACAGGTGCGGAACCCGCGCGCCTGGACCCACATCTGAGTTCTTGACCTCCACGAACGTTCCCACCTTGGAGCCCTTGCGCAGGATCGTGCCGGGGCGCAGGTACCCAAACGGCCCCACACTGACGCCGTCCTCAAGCACGCAGTCCACTAGGTATGAGTGGCGAATGGTGCATTCCTGCCCAATCCTGGTGGCACCGCGGATTGTGGTGAACGGCTCGATCACCGTGTCCTGGCCGATCTCCACATCCACGTCGATCACAGTCGCCTCGGGGTCCACGATGCTCACGCCTGCCTGCATGTGGCGCGCATGGATGCCTGCCTGCGCGAGCTTGCGCACACGCGCGAGCGCCGCACGGTCGTTGACACCCAACAGGAGCCGCTCGTCTCCCACCACATGCGCTGCGATGCGCGCGCCATCCGCTCTGAGCAGGTCAAGCACCTGCGGTAGGTACAACTCGCCCTGCGCGTTATCCGTGCTCAGACGCGGTAGCGCCTGGCGCAGGGCGCCAGCGTTGAACACAAAGATGCCCGTGTTGACCTCGCGAATCTCGCGCTCAGACTGCGTGGAGTCACCGTGCTCCTTGGTCTCCACCACCCGCTCCACAGCACCGCTTGAGTCGCGTACCACGCGCCCGTAGCCGCTGGGATCCTCGAGGATCGTGCTTGCCATCGTCGCTGCTGCGCCCGCCACGCTGTGCGCCTCCAGCAGCTCACGTATCACCTGGGCGCTCACCAACGGCACGTCCCCGCTCAGGATCAATATCGAGTCCGCTGCGTCCAGCTGCGAGCCGCCTTCACCGTCGAGCTTCGCCATCGCCGCCACGGTGGCGCCGCCAGTCCCATCCGAGCGCTCCTGCACCGCCAGCTCGACGCTCTCCGGCAACACCTGCTCTAGCGCCCTTGCCGGAGAGTCCACCACCAGCACCCTGCCTGCGCCCGCCTGCAGCGCAGCTGACACAGGCCACAACACCATCGGGCGCCCGCACAGCTCGTGTAGCACCTTGGGCGTGTGCGAGCGCATACGCGACCCCTGGCCTGCGGCAAGGATCAAAACGGTGGGGGCGCTCACCATAGGGATGCTATTCGCTCGCCCGGCATTGGCAGTCCTAGCTGGGGGGCAGGGATTCGAACCCCGATTCTCAGGACCAAAACCTGATGTCCTGCCATTGGACGACCCCCCAAGGGATCGTTGAAGGATAGTCGTGGGTAGCGGCGATCGCTGCAGCTCAGCGGTGCGCTGCCGATAACCGCTGATAACAATGCAGCAACGCGCTCATCTGCCGCGCCTGCCAGTATTCCCGAACTTGCCAGGTGCCGCCACAAGACAAGGGAGCAAGCTGGGAGCCTCGCTGGTGGCAGTGCTGGCGCTGGCGTCCATATGCGCATCCGTACCAACGCTCGCGGCAGGCGTAGCACCGGCTGCGGTCACTTCGCAGCCGTGCGCCGGGGCGAACCTGCATCCCACCGCCACCAACGCTGTGGCGGTGGACGCGGCAACACTGTGTCTGGTCAACGAAGTACGCAGCGCCCACGGCCTGCGCCCGGTGCACGCCAACCGGGTACTGCGCCGCGTGGCGGCCAGCCAAGTCAGCAGCATGGTGCGCAGCGACTACTTCGCAGACGACCGGCCCACCGGGCAGACACCGCTTTCGCTGGTCGCCGTCACCCGCTACCCCGTCCATGCGGCGGAGTTCGCGGTCGGAGAGAACATCGCGTGGGGCACCGGCAGCTCCACCACACCAGCGCACATCGTCGCTGAATGGATGGCGTCTACCCCGCACCGCGAAATCATGCTCAGCACCCAGTACCGCGACGCAGGCGTGGCAGTGATGCCCGCAGTACCCGCAATCCTCAACGCCAGTCACCGCGGCGCGACCTACGCAATCGAGTTCGGCATGCGCCTGTTCTAGGCGCGCCTGCCTCCGCGCCGCGGCACGCGGCCCGCTTGCGCTCCAGCCTCAGAGGCGGGGCCACCGGCCGAGGCGATCCCCAGCACGCGCATTGCCTTCAAGCCAAGGCTGAGCTTCTCGCGGCCGTCACTGGAGCTCACGTCCAGCCCGGACAGCTCGCGCACGCGCTCCAGGCGGTAGTAGATGGTGTGGCGATGGGTGAACAGCCGCTGGGCTGTGCCCGCAACGTTGCCGTCGGCCTCCAGGAACGTCTCCAGCGTGCGCACCAGATCGGTCTCGTACTGCTCGTCATAGGAGACGAGCGGCTCAACGGTCTCCTCGTAGAAGCGCTGTAGCTCGCTGGGGTTCTCGCTCATCGAGGACAACAGCAGCCGGTAGGCCCCCGTCTGCTCAAAGGCAAGCGCGGCGCTCTCCGAGGAGCCCTGGGCGACATTGGCCGCCAGCAGCGCCTCGCTGGCAGCGCGCGGCAGCTCAGAGGGGTCCGCGGTGATGCGACTGCGGCCAAGCGCGAACGTGTAACCAGCGAGGCTGGCTTCCATCTCGTTTAATACCGCCTCAGCAGCGCGCGCCGAGGTGGCCTCATCGCCACCAGGGACCAATACCAGTACCTCAGCACCGGGAATGCCCTCGCGCTCGGACAGCGCAGCGATCGCGCGGCTGGCCACCGCCCGCGCACCCCGCTCGGCGACCGCGCGCACGCGTCCGCGCCAGCCCTCGTCGGTGGGCGTTTGGGGATGGGCACGCGCAACTAGCATGCTGGCGCCGTCTTCGATCGCCAACGAAAGCTCCTTGGCGCGCTCCAGCAACTCCTCGCGCTCGGTCAGCTCGCGGCTGAGGATCGCGCGAAGGAAGTCCGCAGATGCCGATTCTGAGGCCCGCTCGGGCGCGCGCACGCGCTCGACCTCGGAGGCGATCATGGTCAACAGCAGCCTGCGCATCGAGCCACTTGGCTCGGTCTTGGCGCGCATATGCAGCGTCCCCACGACCGTGTCGGCAACCCGCAGCGGCGCGCTGATCACGCCATCGCCCTGCGAGAGCAGCGAGCGCTCCTCTGCTGGGGAGCGCGCAGCAACGGCCAGCGTGGCCCCCCAGGCGTCTGTTACCGCGAGGCTCGCCTCGAGCGCCTTGGCGGCCGCACGCACCACCTCAGGCAGGCCCGCCCCTGACTCGACCGCCTCGGTGATCGCGTCCAGCGCCGCGAGATCTGACACCCGTCAGCCCCAGAAGTAGACGGCGGCGAGCGCGCCGAGAACCCCGACACCCAGTAGCACCGCGAGCACGTACAGCGACAGCACTGTTGCAGCCAGCCGCTCCCACACACGCGAGTAGGAGGACCACACTGGCACGAGGATCAAGCCAGCAAATACCCCTAGGCTAACCAAGCCCGCACCCGCTGCCACCAGCTCGTTGATCTGTGTCCTAGTCATTGATCTAGCGGGGATTGTGACGCACAGGGGCGTCGCTCGCCGCCTGCGCGAACGCAGCATCGACCGGCACAGCGCAGATCGGCGCGGGCATGCGACCCTCAAGGGCCGTTGCGGCGGCGCGCGCCAGCGCCAGGCCACCGTCCGCAGAGTGCGCCGGATCCGAGAATAGGCCGATCACGGTGGGACCGGAGCCGCTGACCAGCGCCGGGCGCGCACCAGCCTCACGAGCGCGCGCGAGCACCTCGGCGATCTGCGGGCACAGCGACACAGCCGCGCGCTGGAGATCGTTGTGCAGTAGCTCAGTCGCAGCAGGTAGTGGCGCGCCGTGCTCAAGTGCGGAGCGCAACTCCAGCCAGCGCTCAGATAGCGCGTGCTGCGTGCGCGCCAAGCCCAACCGGTCGGCCTCCGCATACACCGCAGCGGTGGAAAGCTCAGCGGCCAGCGGTAGTACGAGCACGCCAAAGCGCGACCGCGGGGGCGCCAGCTGCTGCAGCTGCTCCCCCGCGCCACTGGCCAGCCACCGTCCCGGTGATATCTGCGCGGGCACATCAGCGCCCAGCTGCGCACCAAGTGTCTGCAGTAGCCGCTCATCGCCGAGCCCCGATGCGTGGTGGAGAAGGCGCAGCGCAGCAGCAGCATCAGCGGAGCCGCCCCCCAAGCCGGCAGCGACGGGGATCCGCTTGACGATGCTCAATCGCAGCGGCGGCGCCTGCCAGCCGGTGCTCGCGCGGAACACGCGCAGCGCCACGCCCGCCAAGTTCCGCTCGCCACCACCAGGCACACCAGGGCAGATGACCTCGTCCTGTTGGCTATCTGCGGGGGCCACCTCGAGCGTCAGCTCATCAGCCAACGAGATCGACTGCATCACGCTCACCAGCTCGTGCTTGCCGTCGCTGTCCCGTGCCGGCCCCAGGAATAGCCCGAGGTTGACCTTGGCTGGTGCGAGCGCGCGGTAGACGCCGGCCACAGCCTCCCCGCTACTGCTCATCGCATGCCCTCATAGCTCCAGCAGACCCGCCAGCGCCCGGAACTCCTCAGGGCTGAGTCGCTCCGCGCGCGCGTCAGCGGGGCGCCCAAGCGCCAATAGTGCCGCCCGCACCTGCTCGCGCGAGCGGCCAAGACCGCCATCGGCGAGCCCAAGCGAGCCCGCCAGGGTCTTACGCCGGTGCGCAAAGCCTCCAGCGACCAGCGCACGCAGCGCGGGGGAAACCGTTTGTGGCGCTGCGCCCGCGCGCCCGCCATCCAGTTGCGCTGCGCCCAGCCGCTGCAGCCGCGCGAGCACAGAGTCGACGTTGGGCACCGGACGGAACACGGTGCGGGGGATCGCGCGCACAACCTCCACCTCACATACAAGCTGAGCCAACACCGAAGGCGCGCCGTAGGCGCTGCTGCCAGCGCTCGCAGCGAGCCGCTCGCCCACCTCACGCTGCACCATTGCCACCCACATCGACACGCTCGTCAGCTCCTCGATGCTGCGCAGCAGCACGCTCGCAGCGACGCCATAGGGCAGGTTGGCTATGACCTTGTTAGGAGCGGGCTCAAGCGCAGCAAGGTCCAGCGTCATCGCGTCTGCCCAGTGCACAGTCACGTTCCCGTGCTGGTCTGTGGCATCACCAAGCGCCTCACGCAGGCACTCGTCGATCTCCACCACGTGTACATGCTGCGCGCGCTGCGCAAGGTACTCCGAGAGCACGCCGAGCCCGCCTCCCACCTCCAGCACCACATCATCTGGCGCGAGCTCAGCGGCGCGGGCGATCACCCCGAGGATGTTGGAGTCGATCAGGAAGTTCTGGCCAAGGTCGTGGTTGGGTCGCACGCCGAACTGGCGCATCCGCCGCAAGCTCGGTTGCGCTGGGCCCTCAGCCACAGTGCTCATGCCCAGCCGAACACGCGCGCCGCGTTACGCGACACGGTGGCGTCCAGCTCGTCGATGCTGACGCCACGGATCCCAGCCACGAAGGCCGCCGTGTGCATCACAAACGCAGGCTGGTTGCGCTGCCCACGCACCGCCTGCGGGCTGAGGTAGGGGGCGTCGGTCTCCACCAGCAAACGCTCCTCGGGGACCAGCTGCGCCGCTGCAGCCAGATTGGGTGCGTTCTTGTATGTGACGTTGCCCGCAAACGAGATCACGTAGCCGCTCTGTATGCACTCCTCCAACCGGTCAGGCATGGAGAAACAGTGCATGACCACGCTGAGCCCGTGCGCTTCAGCGGCAAGCTGAGCGAGCGTGTCCTCGTCGGCGGCCCTGCTGTGGATCACAAGCGGCTTGCCTGTCTCCCGCGCTATCTGAATCTGACCGGCAAACGCCCGCTGTTGATCCTCGCGCGGGGGCACGCTGTCGCGATAGAAGTCCAAGCCAGTCTCGCCAATGGCCACGCAACGCTCATGCCCGGCAAGCGCACGCAGCTCAGCCAGATCGGCGTCGTCGAAGCCCTTGGCGGCGGTTGGGTGACGCCCGATCGCCGCGTATACCTGGGGGAAGTCTTCAGCCGCAGCCAGCGCGTCCCGGCAGGAGACCCCATCGATACCAACGGTGAGCATGCGTGTCACGCCCACCGCCTCAGCGGCTGCCACAAGCTCCGCATTGGGCTCCTCACATAGGTGCAGGTGGGTGTGTGAGTCGATCACGCGGACTTGGGGAACAACGATTGGAGCTCGCCAATAGGCTCGCCGAGCGCCTGCATGGAATCCCAGCGCGCGCACGCCAGCGAGCGGTCCTCACAGCCAAGCGCCGCCAGCAGCTTGTCCGTGCTGGCGGGCATGTAGGGGTGCAGGAGCACAGCCAGCACGCGCAAGCCAGCAACGAGCGTGGCGAGCACGCTGTCAAGCTCCTGCGTGCGAGCATCATCCTTGGCCAGCCCCCACGGGGCGCGCTCCTCCACATAGCGGTTGAGTCGTCGCACGCGCTGCCAGATGGCATCGAGCGCAGCAGTCAGCTCAGCGCGGTCGATCATCCCTTCAACCTGCTCAGCGAGGCCCGCGAAGTCGCTGTCGAGCTCCGGGTCAAGCGCCACAGCCGGTGGCGTGCCGCCCCGGTAGCGGTGCACCATTGCGATCGTGCGGCTGGCCAGGTTGCCCAGCTCGTTGGCCAGCTCGCTCTCATAGCGCAGCTCAAACGCTGCAGTCGAGACGGAGCCGTCCTGGCCGAAGGGCACGTCGCGCAGCAGGTAGAAGCGCAGCGCGTCAGGCCCATAGCGCTCGATCACAGCAAACGGGTCGAGCACGTTACCCAGCGACTTGCTCATCTTCTCGCCGTCCATCAACAGGAAGCCATGCACGAACACATGCTCCGGCAGCTCCAGCCCGGCGGCCATCAACAGCGCGGGCCAGTAGACAGCGTGGAAGCGCAGGATGTCCTTGCCGATGAGGTGATAGCTGGCCGGCCAAAACCGTTCGGTCAGGCCTCCGCTCGGCTCCGACATAGCGACTGGCGCAGGCGCATAGGAGAGCGCGGAGTAGTAGTTGAGCAGCGCGTCGAACCACACGTAGAACACGTGCTCTGGATCCCACGGCACCTGAACTCCCCATGTGAGCTTGTGGCGGGTCAGGGGGACGTCGCGCAGGCCAGAGCGGATGAACGACAGCGCCTCGTTGTAGCGGGTGCGCGGCGCGACGAAGTCCCGGCGCTCAGCGTACAGCGCCTCCAGGCGCTCCTGGAAGGCGGACAGCTTGAAGAAGTAGTTGTCCTCCTGCTCGCGCGTCAGCTCGATGTGGTGGATCGGGCAGCGGTTGCCCTGGTCGATCTCGTTGTCCGCCTTGAAGTCAGCGCAGCGCGGGCAATACCAGCCTTCGTAGGTGCCCTTGTACACGTAACCGTTCTCGCGCACCAGCGAGAGCACATCCTTGACCACCGCTTCGTGCTGCGGGTCGGTGGTGCGGATGAAGAAGTCGTTGCTGGCATGCAACTGCGGCGGGAGCGCCTTGAAACGCTCAGCGTTACGGTCAGCCAGCTCCTGCGGCTCGATACCAAGTGCATGCGCTGCGTCAGCGACAGGCTCGCCGTGCTCGTCAGTGCCGGTCAGGAAGAACACATCCTCGCCGCGCTGGCGGTGGTGGCGTGCCATCACGTCCGCTGCAATCGTCGTGTACGCGTGCCCCAGATGCGGCGCAGCGTTGACGTAGTAGATGGGGGTGGTTACGTAGAAGGACACGGTTGCTTCCAAGCTACCGACTCGACGCACGGCACCTCTTCGCCCTGCGGCGCTCAGAGTCAGCCGCTGCACGTGGAGCTCGGCTACTCAGCCTCGCGCATGATCTCCCGGTAGAGCTCGTTAGCGCGCAACCCCGTCAGCTTCGCCACCGCAGCCGCCGCCGGACGCAGCCGCGCGCCCGCGTCGATCAGATCGTGCAGCGCCACCAGCGCATCCCGTAGCGACACACGCTGCTCGCTGCCAGCGCCACACACGAGCACCACCTCGCCCCGCGCGGGGGACACGCGATAGTGCTCTGCCAGCTCAGCTGCGGAGCCCCGGCGAACTTCCTCGTGGAGCTTGGTCAGCTCCCGGCACACAGCGACCGCCCGCTCAGGGTCACTGCCAGCAAGCAGCTCAAGCGTGGCTGCCAGGCGTCGGGGCGACTCAAACGCAACAAGCGTCTCCGTGGCGCCTGCGAACAGCGCAGCCAGCTCCCCCCGAGCACGCGGCAGGAAGCCCACAAAGCACCAGCGCGCTGCGGGCAGGCCCGACGCGACAAGCGCGGTAAGGACGGAGCTAGGACCTGGCAGCACGTCCACTGGCAACCCCGCCGCCAGAGCACCTCGCACGAGCGCAAACCCCGGATCAGACACCAGCGGCATGCCAGCGTCGGACACAAGCACCACCACAGCGCCGCCACCGATGCGCTTTACGAGCTCGTCAGTGCGCGCGCGTTCGTTGTGCTCGTGAACGCTCACCAGCTGGGCAGCGATATCGTGACGGTCTAGCAGCACACGCGTGTGGCGGGTGTCCTCGCACGCCACCACGTCCGCCCCACGCAGCGCGTCCAGCGCGCGCAGCGTCACATCGTCGAGGTTGCCGATCGGGGTCGGGCACACGACCAGCCGCCCGACCGGCGCCTCGGTGGGAGTCATCCCGCAAATATAGGGTCCTACCGATGGCCAACGATCCTGACGAGCCTCCGCGGTACACGCGCTACCGCGCGCGCCCACGCCTGCCGCATAACCAGGACCGCGGGAAGGTGCAGCCCGAGCGCCTCACCGGGGGACGCAACGGGCGGGGCCGCAGCGGGGTCGAAGCTGGCGCCACGGGCAACCGCTGGCGTCGCTGGGCCAAGCCCAAGCGCATTGTGCTGTCCCTGATCGCACTGGTTCTGAGCTGGCTGGTGCTGTCGCTGGTCCTGTTCCTGATCAGCTCGCACTTCGAGCGCACCTCATTGCCCACAAACGTGGCAAGCGTGCTCGACTCTGCTGGCAACCCGCTGACGTCCGTCAACAACATCCTCGTGTTGGGCTCCGATCGGCGCCAGAAGAACAGCAAGGAACCTGGGGCCGAAACCACCGGCTACGGTCGCTCCGACACGATCATGCTGATCCGCACCGGAGGGGGTCACGCAGCCCGCCTGTCGATCCCGCGCGACACCGTCATAGAAATCCCCGGCCATGGGTTGGAGAAGATCAACGCCGCCCATGAGTACGGCGGGCCGGCTGAATCGGTGTCCGTCATCAAGCACTGGCTCGGCATTCCCATCAACCATGTGGTGGAAGTCAACTTTGAAAACTTCCCGCAGCTGATCGACGCGATGGGCGGCGTCACATATACGGGCGGTTGCATCATCTCCAAGCTGGATGGCGGCTCAGCGGACGGTGGCTACACGCTGCGGCTGAGCGCCGGCACCCACCACCTGAACGGCAAGCAAGCGCTGGCGCTATCACGCACGCGAGAGAACCTGTGCGCGCCCAACGAGACTGACATCCAGCGCGAGGAACACCAGCAGGCGCTGTTCACCGACATGAAGAACCAGCTGCTGGACCCCTCGAGCTTCCTGCGGCTGCCCTGGATCGCTTGGCATGCGCCACCCGCGATCATCTCCGACATGAGTGGAGCGGAACTGCTGGCTATGTTCACAGCGCTCGCCATCACAGGAACACCGCCCACGCACGTACTGGCACCTACCGGCCAGACCACCCTGCCAAGTGGCGAAGAAGGCCTGACGATCTCAGAAGAAGCACGCAAGGCCGACGTCGCCCAGTTCATGAGCGGCTGACCGGTCCGGAGCCCGCAGGCCCGCGACCTCAGTCCGGAGAAAGAACTCCCCTCTAGGCGGCCGTATAGCCATCGTTATACAGCGCTCGCATGAGGACTAACGCTCCTACACCCCCTCCAAAAGCGCCGTATAGCCATCGTTATACAGCGCTCGCCGCATGAGGACTAAAAGACTCCGACACGCCCCCCTCAAAGCGCCGTATAGCCATAGCGATACAGCCTCTGCTACCGCGAAAGCGGGTCGGTGAGCCACAGCATTAGGGCACCCTAAGTTGAACTGTGTTACGCTCAACGCCAGATAGCCGAGCGCTGAGGTCGGATTTACCTTGCTTACCCCCTGAGAGAGCTTAAGGATGACGCAGAGTCAGGTAACCGCGGAGCAGCCCCCTGAAGACAAGGCGCACCGCCCCCAGCAGGCGCGCAGCAAGCGCCTGAATGAGCGGGTTAGCTTCTATGTGTGGACGGCAATAGTGCTGGCGGTGGCTGTCATTGCGGTGGTGCTTGGCTGGCACGCGCACGGTGGCACGACCGACCCGACGGCGCTACCGCCAGGCCATCGTCTGAGCCACACGACAGTGGTGATCAACAGTGCGATTCTGGTGCTACGCGAGGGCCTGGAGACGATCCTGGTGCTAGCGGCGGTGACGGCGAGCTTCCTGGGCGCCAACCAGGTCTACCGCCGCCCGGTGGTGGCGGGCGGCGCGAGCGCGCTGGCAGCAGGCGTTGCGACGTGGTTCGCGGTGGTGTGGTTCATTGGCCAGTTCCACGGCGGCGAGTTCGACGTGCAGGCAGCAACTGGATTGCCATCGCTGATCGTGCTGCTGATCGTGATGAACTGGTTCTTTCACAAGGTGTATTGGACAGGCTGGATCTCCAGCCACCACAAGCGCCGGCGCAGCCTGCTGTCGAGTGATCCGGACACGAACAAGCGCCGCATGCTGATGGGACTGGCGCTGCTTGGGTTCACATCGGTGTACCGGGAGTGCTTCGAGATAGTGATCTTCCTGCAGAACCTGAGAGAGCTGTATGGCTCGAGCGTGGTACTGGAGGGCGTAGTGATCGGCTGCCTATTCACGGCGGCGGCGGGTGTGCTGACGTTTGGCTTGCACCAGCGCCTGCCGTACAAGCGGCTGCTGATCATCACGGGCGTGATGCTGCTGTTCGTGCTGGTGGTGTCGGTAGGTGAGGAGGTCAACGAGATGCAGCTGGCGGGATGGATTGGGACGACGGAAATCCAAGGCCTTTACATCCCGGGCTGGATGGGCACGTGGTTCTCGCTGTTCAACAACTGGGAGACGTTCATCGGCCAAGCAATCGCGCTGCTGCTGGTGCTGGGCTCCTACGTTGGCGCTCAGTACATGCGGGTTTGGCGTCCGCGGCGACGCGGCCAGCAGGCGGCTGTGCGTAGTGATCAGGCGCCCGAGCGCGCAGCGGACCTGGCGGCGGGCGGCCCCGTCGCAAACGTACTCAGCTAACTAGCCCTTGGCGGCGACGGGCTTGGAGTCGCCCGACTTGGCGGCGCCTTTGCTGCTGGCGCCCTCTGAGGAGGATGCCGCAGACGAGGAAGAGGAGTCTCCGGAAGTGCTCTTCTCGCTGGCCGACTTACCGCTGGAGGACTTATCGGCGGAAGACTTCTCGCTGGAGGCGGAGGACTTCTCAGCGGCAGCAGCGGCGGTCTCGCGTTGACGATTGCGCGTGCCGTAGTCGGTGTTGTAGAAGCCTTTGCCCTTGAAGTGAACCGCTGGTGCGTGCAGCACGCGCTCAACGGGCACGCCGGTATCGGGGTCGACCTTGAGGGGATCGTCGCTGAAAGACTGCTGCAGGTCGAACGTGGTGCCGTCCGGGCGTCGGTACTCGTAGATCGGCATGAACAGCCGATTATAGGAGCGTCAATCGGTCAGCAGCGCCCGCACGCATGCGATGCCCGCGCGGATCGTCGCTGTGAAGTCCCTGTGCGGCTCGGTGAGCATGCGCAGCGCAAAGCCATCGCCGATGGAGAAGAGCACCTCGGCGACGGCGTCTGGCTCAGCGTGCAGACGCAGCACGCCCTCGCTCTGGGCGGCAGCGAGCATGGCGGAGACCTGCTCGCGGGTGGTGCGCATCAGCCCGGCGTACTCGACGGCGATGTCGGCGTTGCGTCGGGAGAGGGTGAACAGCTCGAACACGAGCGTGACAATGTCAGGATCCTGGTTGACGGTGTCGTGCAAGCTCTGAGCCATCAGGTTGATGAAGTCATCGGCGGTCTTGGCGCTTGCCAGCTGAACCTGCAGACGCTCGAGGCGCAACTGGCAGTCGCGCCTGACGGCCTCAGCGAGCAACTGCTCCTTGGTGCCGAAGTAGTAGTGCAGCAGGCCTCTGGATACGCCAGCCTCACGCGAGACATGGTCAAAGGTCGAACCAGCGGTGCCCCGCTGGGCGACGCTGCGACGCATGGCGTCGATGATCCGCTGGGCCTTCTCGCCCGACAATGATCGGGAGCTGCCGTCGCCCGCCCGCGCGGGCGGGCGAGGCTGCTCGCTAACGGCGGGGCCCTCCGCGACGGCCGCATCCATGGCGCTCATCGTGTCGTTTGGTGGGGAGCTCAGCTGCTGGCCACAGCGGCCGGCGCGGGTGTGTCGGGGGCGGTGGTTGAGCTGTAGTCGAACTCCTCCTCAGCACCGAACAGGAGATCCAGAACCTTTGTGCGCAGGCCCTCGCTGAGAGCAACAGCGAGCACGCCGCCGACTGCGAGCAGCACGAGGGAGCGACCGAGACCGCGACGACGACGCGTGGCCTTGGGTGGCTCGCGCAGCGAGCTGGTGGCGTCGCGCAGCGAGTTGGCTGCGTCCTTGAGTTCCTTCTGCAACTTACGATCTCCCAGCAGCGCCTGAGTAGCTGGCTTGCCGTTGCTCATCCGCCCGTAGGCACCGCGCGCGGCACCGTAGGCTGAGAGCAGGTTAGAGCGCAGCTCCTGATCTTCGATCAGCCGCTGAAGATACCGGCTCTGCTGCGCGGAACGCGCGGCATCTCCGGCCTTACTGAATTTGTCCTTCGCTGCCATTGTTGCCACCGCCTTGCCGAAAGCTTGCAGGTCTGTTGACCAATATACCCCTCTGGGCTTGGCGGCAATCGCCCTATGCGTGTAGCGCAGCTTGCTCCTGAGCGGATGGAAACGCCCATGCGGCTCGGGTACGACGCTCCTGGCGGAACACGAAGCGCAGCTGTTGCGGCGGTTTGAGCTGGGCGTCGTTGGGCCGGAAGGTCGCGCACGGCTCGGACAGCTCGAGTGCGCACAAGAGATTGACGCGGAAGAAGCACTCATCACAGCTCACCTTGCGCGGTGCGCGCTTGGGCGCCCGCCTCGTCTGTACTGCCTGCACCAGAACTTACCCCCGCGTTGCGTCGGATTGAATGGGACGGCAGCGATCAAAGCACCATTCGCGTGCCCACTCAAGGGGACTAACAAGCGCCACTCCGCAAATCGCAGACAATTCCGGCTTCTACCCGGAAATAGCCTGCGAGGAGTCACGTGCGTGTGACAATCACGTGGATCTGCCCGCATTTTCCGAGCATTGCGGCCCACTGCCGTCATCATCTGGGTACATGCGCATCCTTGTCACCGGCGCAAGCGGCTTCGTCGGCTCAACGCTCATCCCGCGGCTGTACGGGGACGGACATGCGGTCAGAGCGCTTGGTCGCGATCTGGATCGTGTATCCGGTGCGCTGGCAGGTGCGTTTAGTGCGCTGACTGGCGCAGCGGGGCTAGAAGGAGGCGGCGAGGTGGAAGCTGTGCGCGGCGACGTGCTCAGCGGAGACGGGCTGGCGCGGGCGCTGGCAGACGTGGAGGTCGCTTATTACCTGATCCATTCGATGGAGCGCTCGCCTGCTGGCAGCTTGCAATTCGCTGAGCGCGAGCTGATTGCGGCTGAGAACTTCGCGGCAGCGGCAAGGAACGCAGGCGTTCGCCGCATCGTGTATCTCGGCGGCCTCGTACCAGTGCGGGGAGCACAGACTGCTGGTGCGCCCGCTGGAGCGCAGATCTCTCGTCACCTGGCCAGTCGCATGCAGGTGGAGCAAGTGTTGCTGGAGGCTGTTGCCGATTCGCTGGCGTTGCGCGCGTCGATTGTGGTGGGTGCTCGCTCGCGCTCGTTTCGCCTGCTTGTCCATCTCGTCGAGCGCATGCCTGTGCTTGCGCTGCCGGCCTGGCAGGGGTTCCGTACCCAGCCGATCGACGCGCGGGACGTGACGGCAATGCTTGTGGCGTGCGCCACCACGCCACTTTCTGGCCGGTATCTAGACATTGGGGGGCCGGATGTGCTCTCCTACGGCGAGATGCTGAAACGCATCGCCGAGCTGATGCTGGTCAGCCGCCCAGCGGTCAAGCTGGGGGTGAATGTGACAGCGATTGCAGCACGTGTGGCCGCTGCGATCGTTGGCGAGGACCCTGAGCTGGTAGTGCCGTTGATGGAGGGATTGCACGGTGACCTACTACCGGCGGAGCATCACGCGGCGAAGCTGCTGGGCGTGCAGCTGCACTCGTTTGACTCATCGGTTGAACACGCACTGGCGGAGTGGGAGTCAGTTGAGCGGCTGGCGGCACGCTGATGCTCCTGCAGCTGCAAGCGAGGTCCAGCAGCTACGGTTGTGCAGTCGCTGGCAACCATGGCGACGCACCCCATGAGCCTTGTTGAAGCCTCGACACTGATTGCAGCTGCGCCATCGGATGTGTGGAAGATGGTTATGGACCCCACGTGCTTGGGCGAGTGGGTCACGATTCACCGCAAGTTGGTGCACGCGGACGAGGGTGCTCCGCGTGTGGGATACAAGATGGACCAGCAGATCCACCTGCGGGGGGTTAGCTTGGAGGTTCACTGGGAGCTGGTCAAGTGCCGCTTGGGAGAGCTGGCTGTGTGGGAGGGCCGCGGTCCAGCACGATCGCACGCACACAGCGAATACATCCTCACTGCACAAGATGGTGGCACTCGCTTTGACTACCGCAACGACTTCCGCCCCCCGCTTGGGCCGCTCGGCGCGCTCGTCAGCAAAGCGCTGGTGGGCGGGATGCCAGAGCGGGAGGCCAAACGTACCCTTGAGCGTCTTAGCGCCTATCTGGAGCAAGCTGGCAAACAGAACTAGTGTAAGGTGAAGCGACCCGTGATGTGAGTTGCAAATCGCATCGACACTAGTGAAGAGGACCAAATCGTGACTGACTTCCTTGACGAGAAGCGCCAAGAGATCACAACGCGGCTGAATGAGCTGAAGCCGCTGGTGGAGGAGTACAGCCGCCTAGAGGCTGCAGCATCAGCTCTGGCCGGTGTGGGCGGATCGACTTCTTCGAGCGCCACCGCCACAGTGGCCACCCCCCGCCGCCGTGGACCGGGACGTCCGCGTGGCTCCGGTAAAGCCAAAAAAGCCGCAAAAGCGCCGACCACGGTAGCTGCGCCAAAAGCTGCCCGCAAACCTGGTCGCCCCAAAAAAGGGCGCGCGGGCAGGCGCAAAGGCAGCGGCACACGTGCGGCTGAGGCGCATTCGTTCGTGCAAGGACAGCCTGGCATCACCATCCCTGAGCTAGCAGCGAAGATGGGCATCAAGCAGAACTACCTATATCGCGTGCTTCCAGGGCTGGAGCAGGAAAACAAGGTAGAGAAGAAAGGCCGCGGCTGGCACCCCAAGGGCTAGCCACACCGCTTTTCCTCCGAATTACTCGGGGTTGTCGCTTAGTTGAATAAGAGGGCGTGGTTATGTCGACCACGCCCTCTTGATTTTTTGTAGAGAGCGGCTGTTTAGAGCGGGCGCTAGACACTTAACGGGTTGGGGTTATAGTCGCTGGATGCCTGCTGGACGCTTGGAGGGCAAGTTGGCGATCATCACTGGCGCAGCTGGTGGGATTGGCTCGGCGGCTGCTCGTACGCTTGCGCTGCAGGGCGCAGCGCTGCTGCTGACTGACGCTGATGAGGATGGTGCGCGGCGTCTAGCAGAGGAGCTGGGCGGGGGCGCTAGCGCTGTGAAGCACGATGTGACGAGCGAGGATCAGTGGCAGGCGGTGGTCGCGCGCGCACTGGAGGCACATGGGCAGATCGACATTCTCGTGAACAACGCTGGTGTGTTTCTGGCAAGCCCACTGACGGACACCTCGGTTGAGGAATTCAGGCGCGTGATGGATATCAACGTGACGGGCGTTTTTCTGGGCATGCGCGCGGTGGCTGCGGCGATGATTGAGAGGCGTGCAGGGTCGATGATCAACATGTCATCGGTGGCTGGTCTGACTGGCTCTCCGTACCTAACGGCGTATGCGGCCAGCAAGTGGGCGGTGCGCGGGATGAGCAAGGTGGCAGCGAAGGAGCTGGCGCAGTTTGGCGTGCGCGTTAATTCCCTACATCCAGGCCAGATTGACACCGATATGAACACGCGCCAGCGCGAGAAGACGCCTGAGCTGATTGACAAGCTGATCAGGGGCATCCCACTGCGGCGCATAGGCCGGCCGCAGGAGGTGGCCGACGCGATCGCCTACCTGGCCAGCGATGAGAGCATGTACGTGACAGGCTCAGAGCTGGCGATCGACGGCGGCACCACAGCTTGACCTGAACATGTCACTTCGCTGAGTCCGGCGTGCTTGGAAGCTCGTCGGTGGTGCCGATGAGGATCGTGAGTAGGTCGCTGATCCGTTGCACGCGACCCAGCCGGTCAGGAAGCGGGAGCCCAGATTGGATCGTGTATTGGTTGCGGCGTCCGTTGCGCTCGCGTGTGATGTAGCCGCCGTCTGCAAGCTCGGTGACGATCCGGTGTGCTGCGCGTTCGGTGATGCCGACCCGCTCGCTGATCTCTCTTAGAAGCACACCTGGATCGTGGGCGATGCAGGCGAGGACCTGAGCGTGGTTGGTCAGGAATTTCCAGCGGTGAGTTGTGCTCGCGACCATATATCAAGACTAGCGTATCTAGATATCAATTTCATGGACATAGATTTCATGCTATGTTGTTCAAGTCCGCGGTGCTTCTCGGGTCGCTGGCGCTCATGCGCTCATGCGCTCACCCATCGAAACGAGGCCCGCTGTGCCCAGCCCAGTCCTGTCCCACCCGTCCGCCGCCAACGTTGCTTCTCCCGGCGTTGCTTCTCCGGTCGTCCACAACTCACTACCCAACGCACCCCGGGAGGGCTCCGCGCAGCTGCCCCATGCGCCGCGGAGCCCCCTGCTGGCAAAGCTGACCAGCCTGACGTCGATCGCCACGGTTGCAGCCCTGGGCATGATCGTAGTCGGCGTGCTCGCGGTGATCGGTGGCCACTACGACAAACAGGTCGTTCATGATCAGCTTGCACCACAGAAAATCTCATTCCCAAAGCCCGCCACAAACCCCGCGCTAGCAGCGTACGCCGGTCAGCAGGTGCTCACTGGCAAGCAAGCAAAGCTCTACGCGCAGGACCAGATTGGTGTGGATCTCACCAAGGTTGCAGGCGGCAAGACCTTCTCCCAGGTCAGCGCTGAATGGATCGCTGGCGGCATGAAGAACACCACACTGGCGAGCGAGCGCACCACTCTGTTCACTGGCGAGACGCTGAACGGCCTGCTGCTTAACGCCTGGGGCTGGTCAGTGATCGGCAGTATCGCCACCCTCGCGGGGATCATCCTCATCCTGCTCGGCGCAGCCCTCTCTCTGCTCCCACTGGCCAACTGGCAGTTCAATCTCAGAAACCGCCGCCCAGCGGTAGCCGCTGCCTGACCCAGAGCGCGATGGCCGCCCCGCGCGGGCGGCCATCGGCGCGGCGCCCGCGCGGCGCCGCGCACGTCCCGACAAGGGGGCGGGCCTAGATCAGCCCCTGCCCGGAAACGGTGTCGCGCTCGCTTTCCAGCTCGACGACTGAGGCGTCGATCTTGGAGCGCGAGAAGTCGTCGATGTCAAGACCCTGCACGATCGTGTACTGACCACCGGCACAGGTGCAGGGGAAGCCACTGATGAGGCCCTCGGCGATGCCGTAGGAGCCGTCAGAGGGGATGCCCATGGACACCCAGCTGCCGTTGGTACCGGCGACCCAGTCGTGCATGTGGTCGATTGCCGCGGAAGCTGCTGAGGCGGCTGATGAGGCGCCGCGCGCCTCAATGATGGCGGCGCCGCGTTTGCCGACATTGGGCAGGAAGTCGTTTTCGAGCCAAGCTTGGTCATCGACTGCCTTGGCGGCCTGCTCACCGCCCACCTGAGCGTGGAACAGGTCGGGGTACATGGTGGGTGAGTGGTTGCCCCAGACGCCCATGTTGGAGACGTCGGTGACTGGGACCCCAAGCTTGGCTGCGAGCTGTGCGATCGCACGGTTGTGGTCGAGGCGCAGCATTGCTGTGAAACGCTCGTTGGGAACATCGGGGGCGTGGTTCATAGCGATCAGGCAGTTGGTGTTGGCGGGGTTGCCCACAACAAGCACTTTGAGGTCCTCAGCTGCGTTGTCGTTTAGCGCCTTGCCTTGAACGGTGAAGATCTTGCCGTTCTCTGAGAGCAGCTCAGCGCGCTCCATGCCCTTGGTGCGCGGGCGCGAGCCGACGAGCAGCGCAACGTTGACGCCGTCGAAGGCCTGCCCGGCATCGTCGTGTAGGTCGAGGCCACTTAGCAGCGGGAAGGCGCAGTCGATCAGCTCCATGGCCACGCCCTCGAGGGCGCCCATCGCCTGGGGGATCTCGAGCAGGCGCAGGTCAACGGGCTGATCGGGGCCGAGCAGCTGTCCGCTAGCGATGCGGAACACGAGGCTGTAGCCGATCTGCCCTGCTGCGCCTGTGACTGTCACTCGTACGGGTTTGCTCACAGATTCATCTCCTTTTGAAGGTTCTCATCGATCGAAGCCAGGAACTCCTGGGTGGTCTGCCACGGCTCGTCAGGACCGATGAGCAGTGCGAGGTCCTTGGTCATCTTGCCGCTTTCAACAGTCTCGACGCACACGCGCTCGAGCGTCTCGGCAAAGGCTGTAACGTCGGGGGTGTCGTCCATGCGCCCACGTGCGGACAGTCCGCGCGTCCACGCAAAGATCGAGGCGATGGGGTTGGTGGAGGTGGGCTTGCCCTGCTGATGCGCGCGGTAGTGGCGCGTGACGGTGCCATGCGCCGCCTCCGCCTCAACAGTGTTGCCGTCGGCGGTCATCAGCACGCTGGTCATCAGCCCTAGCGAGCCGAAGCCCTGGGCGACGGTGTCGGACTGCACATCGCCGTCGTAGTTCTTGCACGCCCACACATAGCCGCCTTCCCACTTCAGCGCAGAGGCAACCATGTCGTCGATCAACCGGTGTTCGTAAGTGATTCCCGCTGCGTCAAAGTCGGCCTTGAACTCGTTCTCGTAGACCTCTTCAAATATGTCTTTGAAGCGTCCGTCGTAGCGTTTGAGGATGGTGTTCTTGGTTGACATGTACACCGGGTAGCTGCGCTCCAGGCCGTAGCGCAGCGACGCGCGCGCGAAGTCACGGATGGAATCGTCGAGGTTGTACATAGCCATCGCAATGCCGCCGCTGGGAAAGTCGTACACGTCGAGCTCGATCGGCTGGCTGCCGTCGGCGGGGGTGAACGTGAGCGCCAGTTTGCCCTCGCCGGGAACGACCATGTCGGTGGCGCGGTACTGGTCGCCAAAGGCGTGACGGCCGATGACGATTGGCTTCGTCCAGCCGGGCACCAGTCGCGGCACGTTGGCAATCACGATTGGCTCGCGGAAGATGACACCACCGAGAATGTTGCGGATGGTGCCGTTGGGCGAGCGGTACATGTCCTTCAAGCCGAACTCCTCCACACGCGCCTCGTCAGGCGTGATGGTGGCGCACTTGACACCTACGCCGTGGCGCTTGATCGCTTCGGCCGCTCGCACGGTCACCTCGTCGTTGGTGGCATCGCGGTGCTCGATGCCAAGGTCGTAGTACTCCAGCTCCACGTCCAGGTAAGGGACGATCAGCTGCTCCTTGATGAACGACCAGATGATCCGTGTCATCTCATCGCCGTCGAGCTCGACGACAGGGTTCTTCACCTTGATCTTGGCCATGTGTCAGGTCCTTGTTGTGTCTGCGCCGCAGGCTATGCCTACGTGGGGGATGGGGCGGCCGATGCTATCGCCCGGGCGCACTGCGGTCCCTTGGCAACGCCAGCGTCAGCCGTTCCAGCTGCCCTCTGCGCCGTGCGCGACCAGGATCGTGGAGCGCCCGCCTGCGAATGGGATGGTGGCCACGCGGCCCTTGGAGGGCGCTTCCTCGAAGGCGTTTTCATCGATCAGCAGCGTGTTGCCGTCGCTGGAGATGCCTGCGCCCTGGGCAGAGCGACCGCGGACGGTAACCCTGCGTGCGCGGCCGGAGGCGATGCGGACGGTCCACGCTTCGCTGGTGTCCTCGCCCTCGAACTCGGCGAGTAGCCTGCTGCCGCTGGCCGAGAACGCAAGCGGGACGAGCCCTGACACGAGTGGCCCAGCGGGCACGCTGGTGAGCTTGCGCACCCGCGGGCGACTCAGCGAGGCCAGCCAGATCTCATAGGCAGGCGCCTGCTGTGGCCGCAGGCGCTCGCGGTCATAGGCGATGTAGCGGGGTCCCCACACGGGGTTCAGGCTGCGCCCATCGGCGGTCAGGCGCCGCAGGCCGGTGCCGTTGGGGTTGCTGACATAGAGGTTGCTGGCGGCAAATGGCGAGAGCGAACGCGAGCGTGCGAACACGACCCTGTCGGTTCCGTCCTGGGCGAAGCTCGCGCCGTAGATCTGACCGTTGGCGATCGGCACGACGGCGCCTGTCTGCGTGTCGATGACATCAAGACCGGAGCCGGCGGCGATGTTCTTGACCGCGGTCGACTGCAGCGCAACCGCCAAGTACACCGAGTCTGGTGACCATGCCACGGGCGTGGCAGTGGCGGTTTCGAGATTTAGGTAGTTCGTGACCGCAACAGGCGCAGTCCGCGTGGAGTAGATCCCGAGCGAAGGACCATGTTCGGAGTCCGTGGTGGCGCCAAACAGCGCCACAGCCACCGATTGCCCGTTGGGGGCCAGCAGCGGCTGCCCCCCTGGGCCGAGCAGCTTCGGTTCGCTGCCGTTGATCGACGCCAGCCACACCTTCGAGGCGGACGTGGCCGTCTCAGTCACATACGCCAGCCCCGGTATCTGCGCAGCTGCACCGCCCGGCGGCGAGACCACGCCGCTCGCGTCAGCGCCGAAACCGGTGAGCACCGGGGCGGCGGTTGCGCCCGCTACCGCAATCAGCGAAAGAGACACGACCAGCGCGAGCGCCAGTGCGACTCGCACCGCGCGTCGAGAGCTGGCCAGCGTGCGCAGCGAGACGGTTGACGCGAACATCACAGCCGCAGCCTAACGATCTGTCCACCCGCAGCCAAGTGATCTCTGCTTGACTGTCATGTGATGGCCAGCACGATGTCGGGAGCTGCGATTGGCGATGCGCCGTGGCAGACGCACACGGTCTTCAACCAGGCGCCCGTGCTGGAGGGTGTGGATGTGTTCTCCAGCAATCTGCCGCTGGTGGAGGCTGTGCGGCGCGAGGGTGCAGGCTGGGTGAGCGAGCGCGCAGCAGCGCTGGGGCGCTTTGTGGGTGGTGAGCCACAGCAACTGTGGGGCCGACTGGCCAACGAGAACAAGCCAGTGCTGCACACGCACGACCGCTTTGGCAACCGCATCGACGAGGTGGAGTTCCACCCCGCGTGGCATCAGCTGATGAAGATGGGTGTGGAGAACGAGCTGCACTCGCTGCCCTGGACCAGCGAGGAGCCATCCGCCCATGCCGCACGCGCGGCGCTCTATATGACAGCTATGCAGGCCGAGGCAGGCTTTGCCTGCCCCATAACAATGACGTTCGCCGTCGTGCCCGCGCTGCGCGCGCAGCCGGAGCTTGCAGCCGAGTGGGAGCCGCTGGTAACCGCCACCAGCTATGACCCGCGCTCGATCCCCGCCAGTGAGAAGGGATCGGCCATCTCAGGCATGGCGATGACCGAGAAGCAGGGCGGCTCTGACGTGCGCGCCAACACCACCTTCGCCACACCAGTCAACGGCGGCGGAGCAGGCGCCGAGTACACGATCACCGGGCACAAGTGGTTCTGCTCAGCGCCCATGTCCGACCTGTTCCTGGTGCTCGCGCAAACCGACGAGGGACTGTCCTGCTTCCTGCTGCCGCGCATCCTGCCCGACGGGTCGCGCAACGCATTTCACATCCAGCGCCTGAAGGACAAGCTCGGCAACCACTCCAACGCGTCCTCTGAGATCGAGCTGCACAACGCGTGGGCGCGCATGCTGGGCGAGCCCGGACGGGGTGTGCCCACGATCATCGAGATGGTCGGCCACACGCGCTTGGACTGCGTTATCGGCACCGCCGCAGGCATGCGCACGGGCGTCGTGCGCGCCACCCACCACGCGGCGCATCGCAGCGCCTTTGGCAAGCTGCTGATCGACCAGCCGCTAATGCGCAACGTGCTCGCCGACCTGTGCCTGGAGTCGGAGGCAACGACCGCGCTGGCGATGCGCCTGGCGCGCGCCTATGACGAGGCGCACGCTGACGCTGACGCCAGCGAGGACTCAAGCGACGCACAGCTGTTCAAGCGGCTGGCCACAGCAGTGGGCAAGTTCTGGACGTGCAAGCGCGCCCCCAACCATGCGTTCGAGTCGCTCGAGTGCCTCGGTGGCGCTGGCTATGTGGAGGAGTCAGGCATGCCGCGCCTGTACCGCGAGGCGCCGCTGGCCTCCATCTGGGAGGGCTCCGGCAACGTCATGAGCTTGGACGTGCTGCGCGCGCTCACCCGTGCGCCGCGCTCGCTGGAGGTGTTCTTCGACGAGGTCCAGCAGGCCCACGGCGCAAACGCGCACCTCGATACGAGCGTGGCGAAGCTGAAGCAGCAGTTCAGCGACCCCGCCACACTCGAAGCCCGCGCCCGGCGGGTGGTCGAAAGCATGGCGCTATGCCTGCAGGGCTCGCTGCTCGTACGTAGCGCCCCAGCTGCTGTGGCCGACGCGTTCTGCGCCTCACGCCTAGGCGGCGACGGTGGCCTCGAGTACGGCACGCTGCCAGCGGGAGTCGACTTCGACGCCATCATCACCCGCTCGCAAGTTCACCTGTAGCGCCGCTGGCGACGCACAGCCGCCACCACGCACCGGCCCTCAAGCGCTGTGCGCCTACCATAAAGACCACATGTACCGGCGCACGAACTTCCAGCTCGCCCGCATCTTCGGTATCCGCATCGGCGTCAGCGCCAGCTGGTTCGTGGTGCTGTTCCTCCTGATCTACTGGCTGTCGCACAGCTATTTCCCTGAAGTCATGCGTGGCTCGCAGACGACCGCCTATGTGGTGGCTGTGGCCGGCGCACTCGGGTATTTCGCCTCGCTGATCCTGCACGAGCTGGGACATGCGCTGGTGGCGCGACGACTGGGCATCCCGATCGCCGGCATCGACCTGTGGTTCTTCGGCGGGCTCTCGCAGATGACGCGCGAGCCGCAGAGCGCTGGTGAGGAGTTCATGATCGCCGCCGCTGGGCCGGCCGTGACACTGACCCTGTTTGGCCTGTGCCTGGGGGCTGTGTACCTGCTAGCAAGCAGCGGCACCGTCAGCGATGTGGCACTCACACGCGCTGGCGTCACCACCACGCCAGCGCTCGCGCTGGTCGGCTGGCTCGGCTTCGTCTACGCAGCGCTGTTCGTGTTCAACATCGTCCCCGCCTTCCCGCTCGACGGCGGACGCATGGCGCGCGCGTTGGTGTGGTGGCGCACTGGCGATCGCAACCGCGCCACCCACGCCAGCGGCCGCTCGGGGCAGGCCTTTGCGCTCGCGCTTGGGCTGCTCGGACTGTGGTCGTTCGCCAGCGGCAACGCATCACTCGGGCTGTTCACCATGCTGCTCGCCTTCTTCCTCTACCAAGCAGCCAACGCCGCAGTGCTGCAGGGGGCGCTGGGCAGGCGCATCCAACACATCACCGTCGGCGACATCATGGACCGCGAGCCCGTCACCATCTCCGCCGAGGTCACGCTGCTGGATGCTCAGGAGCAGTTCTTCCTGCGCTACCGCTGGCCCTGGTTCGCCGTTGTCGATCCCGCCCGCCACTTCCTCGGCGTCGTGCGCCAGCAGCGCGTGGACAGCGAGATCGCTGCCGGCCGGCCAGCCCTGCCGGTGGTGGACGTGCTCGAGGAGGACATGCCTGTGCGCATCGGCGAAGAGGCGCCGCTGGAATCGCTGTTGAGCGCCGAGGGCCTCGGCCGGCTGGGCGCGATGGTTGCCGTCGATAAGGACGGCGTGCTGCAGGGCGTGGTCACGCTGGCCCAGGTGCGCCAGGCGCTGCGTCCCGCCGCTCCAGCACGTCCCGCCACCTGAGCCCGTCGGGCCGCCCGGCCGGCCGCTCGTTATAGAGTCCCTGCTCGCAGTCCCCGTTCCTCCCCACAGTCCCCAGTCCCGCCCTTCCACTTCCTCCAAGCAACCCCAGGGAGCCATGCCAGCACACGACGTCTTGATCATCGGGGCCGGTCTCGCAGGCCAGCGCGCGGCGCTGGCGGCAGCGCAGACGGGAGCAAGCGTCGGGATCATGAGCAAGGTCCACCCCGTGCGCTCTCACTCCGTGGCCGCCGCCGGCGGCATCAACGCAGCGATCAGCGTCGATGACGATTGGCACTCACACGCCTACGACACCGTCAAGGGCTCGGACTTCCTGGGCGACCAGGACGCAATCGAGATCATGTGCTCAGAAGCGCCCGCCGAGGTCATGCACCTCGAGCACATCGGTGTCACCTTCCACCGCAACGACAAGGGCGAGATGGACCTGCGGGCGTTCGGCGGAGCCTCGATGAAGCGCACCGCCTACGTCGCCGACATCACCGGCCAGGCACTGCTGCACGTGCTCTACGAGCAGCTGATGAAGCACCACGAGACGGTGTCGCGCTACGAGGAGTGGTTCACCACCTCGCTGCTGCGCGACGAGGCTGGCAACTGTGCTGGAGCGATCGCGCGCGACGTGCGCAGCGGGCGCATGGAGGCGTTCACGGCCAAGAACGTGATCCTTGCGTGCGGCGGCGCCGGGCAGGCGTACAAGCCGACCACCAACGGGCTGATCGTCACCGGCGACGGCATCGCCATGGCCTACCGCGCTGGCGCACCGCTGATGGACATGGAGATGGTCCAGTACCACCCCACCTGCCTGGTCGAGACGGGCATCCTGATCACCGAGGGCGCGCGCGGCGAGGGCGCCCATCTGCTGAACGCGGCCGGCGAACGCTTCATGGAGAAATCAGCGCCCAACAAGATGGAGCTGGCCTCCCGCGACGTGGTTTCCCGCGCCGAGCAGATCGAGATCAACGAGGGCCGCGGCGTTGGCCCCGACGGCGCTGGCATCTTCCTCGACGTCACAGTCGTGCCGCGCAAGCGCACGCTTGAGGCACTGCGCGAGATCGTCAACCTTGGCAAGGACTTCGCCGGCGTTGACATCACACGCGAACCGATCATGATCCGCCCCGGCCAGCACTACATCATGGGCGGCGTCAAGACCGATGTCGAAGGACGCACCCCGATCGATGGCCTGTACGCGGCCGGCGAGGTGGCGTGCGTGTCGGTTCATGGCGGCAACCGGCTCGGTGCCAACTCGCTGCTGGACACGCTGATCTTCGGGCGACGCTCAGGCGAACATGCAGCCGCTCGCGCCGCCAGTATCCCCATGCCCGACATCGACACACACGCGCAGCTGCGCGAGGACTCCACACGCCTGGAAGCGATCATCGGCCGCTCGCGCGACGGCCGGCGCGTATCTGAGATCAAGAGCGAGCTCGGCGAGACAATGAACCGTCATGTCGCTGTGTTCCGTGACGAGGCGGGGCTGCAGGGCGCCCTGGAGACGATCGGGCGGCTCAAAGAGGAGGCGGAGAAAGCCTGGATCGACGACCAGGGAACGGTCTTCAACCAGGACGTGCTGGGCGCGCTCGAGCTGGGCTACATGGTCGACTGCGCCGAGGCCACCGTGGTCGCTGCGCTGGAGCGCAAGGAGTCCCGCGGCGCGCAGTTCCGCACCGACTTCCCCGAGCGCAACGACGAGGAGTGGCTCAAGCACATCGACATCTCGCTGGATGGAGAGGGAACCCCTCAGGTCACCTACTCGCCGGTCACCATCACCCAGTGGCAGCCCGAGGAGAGGAAATACTGATGCCTGCGCACCGCAGCAACAGCAGTAGCAGCAGCGCATACCAACCTCACGACCGCAGGAGCGCCATCGATGGCTGAAGTCCACGATCGTCCGCCGGAGCAGTTCACGTTGAAGATGCGTCGTTATGACCCGGAGTCTGGGGGTGCGCCGTACTGGGATGAGCACACGGTTGAGCTGGAGCCGCATCGCTCGGTGCTGGAGGCGATCTTGCAGGCGCGCGACCGCTTCGATGGGTCGATCGGTATCCGCTGCTCGTGCCGGCAAGCGATCTGTGGCTCGTGCGGGATCCGCGTCAACGGCGAACCAGCGCTCGCCTGTCACACCCACCTGGATGCCGCCAAGCGTGGCGCCGATGACGGTGTTATCGAGATCGAGCCGATGGGCAACATGCCGGTGATCAAGGACCTGATCGTGGACATGGACGCTGTGCACTGGAAGAAGATTCAGCGCGTCACACCATGGCTTTTGGCGAAGCAGCCGGTGCCTGAGCGCGAGTACATCGTCTCCAAAGAGGCCATGGTTGACGTGACGCAGACGATGGGCTGCATCCAGTGCGGCGCCTGCGTCTCAGACTGCCTAGCGATGGAGGTCGACCCCGGCTTCATCGGCCCAGCGGCGCTCGCTAAGGCCTACCGGTTCGTTGGTGACCCCCGCGATGACCAGCAGTTCGAGCGGCTCAACGACCTCGCCCAAGACCCCCAGGGGATCTTTGACTGCACACACTGCTTCAAGTGCGTGCAGGCATGCCCCAAGGACGTCAACCCGATGGGCCAGATCATGCGCCTACGCCGAATCGCTACCAACGACCACCACATCAACGACCCCAACAACGGCAAGCGCCACGAGGCAGCATTCACAACCCTCATACACGACAACGGGCTGCTGTGGGAGGCCGAGCTGCTGCCGCGCTCCTACGGCGGCAACTCATGGTTCGGCAAATTCGCGCCGCCTGCAGGCAAAGAGCTGCTGAGCTCGCTGCCAGCGATCCTCAAGGCGCTTGTGCGCGGCAAGGTCACGCCGATGGGCGCACTCAAACCGCACAAGCTCCCCAAGGCCGACCTCAAGAGCGTGCAGGCGATCTACGACAAGATCGAGAGCCGCGACGAGCGCTACGAGCTGAACCTGTACATCACCGGTGAGGACGAGAAAGCCACACCGCCCGGCGATCCGGTCGCGGTCGGCGTAACCCATGAGATCGGTGGCTCAGAGCCGCCCCCGGTGGGAGCCGAGCCGACGGATACACCCACCGAGACCAGGGAACCAAGGGAGGGATGAACCAATGAAGGTCGCCTACTGGCCCGGCTGTGTCAGCCGCGGCTTCACTCCCGAGCTGCATGGCTCGATGGCCAAGGTCGCGCCGCTGCTAGACATCGAGCTGGTTGAGCTCGACCGCGCCTGCTGCACCGGCGCTGGCGTGATCGCCGAGCACAACCAGGAGCTGGCCGACACGCTCAACGCGCGCACGTTCGCGCTCGCCCAGCAGGTGGACGGCGCGAAGCTGATGATGAACATCTGCTCCACCTGCCAGGGCGCGCAGAGCGAGTGCCAGGAGCGCCTGGACGCCAACGCCGAGTACCGCGACCACGTCAACACCACGCTGTCCGCTGAGGGCCTGACGTATGAGACAGGCCTGACGAACAAGAACTTCCTGTGGCTGCTCGTCGAGGAGATCGGCCTGGATAGCCTGCGCTCGCTGGTCAAGCGTCCACTGACCAACCTCAAGGTGGGGCCCTTTTACGGCTGCTACATCGTGCGTCCCCGCGATCGCCTGGGGATCGACGAGCAGCACCCACGCGACCACTACCTCGACCAGGTCATCGACGCGCTCGGCGGCACCGTGATCGAGTACGCGGGCATGCGCAAGTGCTGCGGCTTCCCGATCATCACCATGAACAAGGAAGCCTCGCTGAAGCAGGCAGGACGCCACCTTGGCGACGCCAAGGACGCCGACGCCGACTGCCTCGTCACACCCTGCCCGCTATGCCACCTGAACCTCGACCTGCAGCAGCCGATCGCCGAACAGGTCGTTGGCCGCGAGCTGCAGATGCCCGTGCTGCATCTGCCGCAGCTGGTGGGCTTGGCGCTCGGCCTGGACCCCAAGGAGCTGGGCCTCAACCGCCACGTGGTGCGCCCAACCTCGGTGGTCGACTGGTCGAGCTCGGTGGTTGCTGCAGCAGCAGCGTAGAGCCAGCTACGCGAGGTCTCTAACCCGCTTGGCGGGAACGCCCGCATAGAGCCCGTTGGGCTCGCAGTCCGCTGTGACCAACGCTCCCGCAGCGATCACGCAGCCGTGGCCGATGCTCACGCCTGGCAACACCGTGGCGCGCGCTCCCAGCCAGCAGCCATCGCCGATAACGATTGGCGCGCGAAAGGAGTCACCGGCACGCTCATCGGCCGAGCCGATGTCATGTCCCGCTGTACACAGCAGCACATCCATGGCAAGCGATACCCGCGCGCCGATCGTGATCGTGTCCTGACATTCAAAGAAGCATTTGGAGTTGATGAATGCGTGCGGCCCGATCGAGATGTTCGCCAGGTTGGCAATGTCGGTGTTTGCCAAGAAGCAACGCGGGCGGATCTGCGTCCCGTCACCGATACGCACCCCGAACGCGCGCAGCACCGACACGCGCACACTCACCGGCACAACGACTGACGCGAGCAGCGTGTTCACGATGAAAGCGCGCAGCTTGTACGTCGCTCCGATCACGCAGCGGGGTGGCGCCTCATGCGGCGCCTGCATGTTCGAGCTGTGCGAGAGCCTCGCCGTCGAGCTCCACCCGACCAGCGGCTACGTTCTCCTGCAGGTGCACAAGCGAGGAGGTACCTGGGATCAGCAGCACATGGGGACTGCGCGCTAGTAGCCACGCGAGGCCAACCTGAGCGGGCGTAGCCCCAAGGCGCTCTGCGATCGCGATCACCGCAGGCTGATCGCTGACCTTTGGCATTCCCGGAAACGCCGACCCCAACGGGAAGAACGGCACGAACGGGATGCCGCGCTCCTCGCAAAGCTCCAACAGCGGATCGTTCTCGCGTGCAACCAGGCTCATCTGGTTCTGCACGCACGCGACCTCAGTGTGGGTCAGCGCGGCCAGCAGCTGCTCGAGCGTGACGTTGCTGAGACCGACGCCGCCGATCTTGCCCTCCTCGCGCAGCTGCACCATGGTGGCAATCTGCTCCTCGAACACGACCGCCGAGTCGGACTCGCCCTCACCGTGGTCCATCAGGCGGAGATTCACCACATCCACCCGCTCAACCGCCAGTGAACGCAGGTTCGCCTCCACGCCCGCGCGCAGCTGCTCAGGCCTTTGCGCGGGGCTCCATCCGCCGTCCGCGTCGCGCGCGGCACCGACCTTGCTGACCAACACCAGGTTTTCGGGGTAGGGATGCAGCGCCTCGTGAATCAGCTCGTTAGCTACATCAGGCCCGTAGTACTGCGCGGTGTCGATGTGGTTGACACCCAGCTCCACCGCGCGCCGCAGCACTGCGAGAGCTTCAGCGCGATCACGCGGGGGTCCGAACACGCGCGGTCCGGGGAGCTGCATCGCACCAAACCCGATTCTCCCCACAGGGCGTCCCACCAGCAGAGCGGTATCAGCGGTCATCGCGAAGAAGCATAGGACGAACCCATTAGGCTGCGCCGGTGCGCATCCTGACCGTCGTTGGCAACCGGCCGCAGTTCATCAAGGCCGCTGCCATCTCGGGGCCGCTGCGTGCCCGCCACGAGGAGATCCTCGTGCACACCGGCCAGCACCACGACGACTCACTCTCGCGGATCTTCTTCAGCGAGCTAGGCCTCGCCCGGCCCGAGCGGGAGCTGGGCATCGCAGGCGGGAGCAACACCTCCCAGACCGCGCGGATGCTTGGCGCACTGGAGCCGCTACTGAGCGAGCTGGCACCCGACGCGGTGCTCGTGTACGGCGACACCAACTCCACACTCGCCGGCGCACTGGCCGCAGCGCAAGCACGCGTGCCAGTAATACACGTGGAGGCTGGCATGCGCTCATTCGATCGGGCGATGCCAGAGGAGCTCAACCGCGTGCTCACCGACCATCTCAGTGACCTGCTGCTGTGCTCATCGCACACGGCTGCACAGAACCTCGCGGACGAGGCGATCGCCGGCGCTGTGGAGGTGGTGGGCGACGTGATGGTAGACGTAGCCCTGCGCTGGCAGCCCACCGCACGCGCCAACGTCGAGGTCCCAGCCGCCTACGGGCTCATGCCCGGCAACTATCTGCTCCTGACCGCTCACCGTGCGGGAAATGTCGATGACCCCGACCGGCTGCGCGCGCTGGTGGAGCTCGTCCAAGCACTGCCAGCACCCGTGCTGTTGCCTTTGCACCCCAGGACGCGCGCGCGGTTGCAGCAAGCGGGTCTGTTGGCCGAGCTGGCAAACAGCGAGGGACTACAACTGACCGAGCCGCTCGGCTACATCGAGTTCAGCGCGCTCGTCTGCCAAGCGCGTGCTGTGCTCACCGATTCCGGCGGCGTCCAGAAGGAGGCATACCTCGCTGGCGTGCCCTGTGTGACGCTACGCGCGAGCACCGAGTGGGTGGAGACGGTGCAGGCCGGCTGGAACACACTCGTCGACCTCGACTCCCAGGCTGCGCTGCACGCACTCGAGCTCTTGCCTCCCAGCGAGCGCCCACAGCTCTACGGGGACGGTCATGCAGCCGAGCGCTGCGTGCAAGCGATCGAGGCGCACAGCTAGCGCTCACGACTCCGCGGGCTTCGGGTCATCGTGCTTCGCGTCGTCGGGCTCCATGTCCTCGAGCTCCGCGCCCTCGAGCTCCGTGCCCAGCGTCGTGATCAGCATCCCAGGTAGATCGTGTGGGAACGTCGGTAGCACCTCGCCGACGCGGGCAGCGACCAACGTCACATCCCCCGGCGCCAGCACCGCCGCCCAGTCCGGATCACGGTCCTCGAGCTCATCCGCGGGTCGGCGCGCGATACGCCTGGCAAGCTCGCTGGCCAGTGACGGCGATTCTTCGCCGCCGGCCAGGAAGATGCGCACGGCCCCAAGCCGGCCAACGTTGCCACGCACGATCGCCAGCGGCGGGAAGCCAGACCGTGGGTCGGCGCTGAGCGCTTGCGCCGCCTCGCGCTCCGCCGGGTCCACCTCGGCGGGCTCGGCCACGAGCAGGAGGGTGGCTTCGCTGGCCACCGCAGCATGCATGGCACCGTGCACCACAGAGCGATCAAGCACCGTCGAGATCACACCGTCGACGCCGGCGACGGCGGCCGCCTTGAACAGGCGCTCGCGCGCGGCCCTGGGCGCAAACGGCACCGCTGGCGCTAGCACCAGCACAGGGTGCACCACCCCACCATCAGCTCGGGCGATACGCACAGCAATCGACAGCGCGCCCGCTGCCAACTCAGGGTCACCGACGCCCACCACCACGCGCGCACCCAATGGCCACGGGCCGTGCTCATGCGTGGCCATCCGGCTGCACGCGCGGTTGGCCGCGATCGTGGACGCAAGCACGCTCACGAAGATCAGCAGTAGCACGGCGTTGACCACCGCGCTACTGAACAGGCCAAGCTGGAAGCCCACCACGGTCGCAGCCAGCGTGGCCGCGGCCTGTGCTGCGCTCAGTGAGAACAGCAGCTCTGCTTGATTGCGCGAGAAGCCAAGCAGCCTCGCCGACAGTGCGGCCGCTAGAAGCTTGCCGCCGAGACATGCCGCGATGAACAGGCCAGCAAGCTCCAGCGTTTCGCCTTGCACAATCACTGCTGGGTCGAGGATCAGCCCCACCGAGACGAGGAACACTGGGATGAACACAGCACCACCAAAGAAGCCGATGCGATCCATCAGCTGCCCTTCGTTGGGCACCAGCCGGTTGAGCGCCAACCCCGCAAAGAACGCCCCCACAATGCCCTCGATGCCGAACGCCTCCGCAACGGTCGCAGCGGCCAGGAACGCCGTTATCGCCACCACATAGCGCACGGCGCGCTCCGCCCCAAACAGCCGGAACGCCCATGCCGCTAGCACCGGCAGCACAAGCAAGCTGAACAAGCTCAGCACCGTGAGCCCGACCACAATCTGAACGGCAACATCAACGCCCGAGCGACCGCCTCCCACCGACCCTGCCACCGCCGCGAGCACAACCAGTGTCAGCGTGTCGGTCAGCACAGTCGACCCCACAGCCGTCGCAACCGCCGGATCGGATGCCAGGCCCGCGTCGCGCACGGTCGGGTAAGCGATCAGCGTGTGCGAGGCAAGTAGCGAGCCAAGCAGGATCGCCGCCTGAGCCTGCCATCCGAGCCCTACGCCGACGACCGTGCCGAGTGCCATCGGCAGCGCGAACGTAAGCAGCCCGAACACGATCGCCGAGCGCCGGAACCTCCGCAACAGGTTCAGATCGAGCTCCACGCCAGCGACGAACATCAGATACAACAGCCCCAGCTGACCGAGATCCGGCACTGTGGTGTTGCCCGACTGGATCAAGTTCAGGCCATGTGGGCCGATCGCATAGCCACCCAGCAGCAGCCCGATGATCCCCGGCATACGCGCGCGCTCGATCACCACCGGCCCGAGCAGCAACGTGGCGAAAACGACCAGGAACTCCGGCGGCGCGCCTTTCGGGGCAGAGACCTCGACGAGCGAGCCGAGTACGCCGAGCATCATTCTTCAACCCGCAACGCCGGCACCTGTTCGGCCACACCTTCGCTCTCTTCGGTGTGCAGCCATGTGCGCGTCAAGCGTTCGATCGTGCCGTCCGCAGAAAAAGCACGCATCGCAGAGTTGACAGCTTCCACGTTCTTCGAGCCCTTTGGCAAGGCCGCCGCGAGCACATCTTCGCTGGGCAGCTGGGCAGCCACCGCATAGGTGCGTGGCGATTCGCGGGCGTAGGCGAGCGCCACGGGAAGATCGAGCATGACCGCGTTGACCCGCCCCGCTCGCAACGCCTGCAGCGCTTCGCGCTCGTGCTCCACAACCAGGGGAGCGCTCGACGGTTCGATCGTTTCTTCAAGTGCGCTCTGTAGCGTCGTCCCGCCCTGCACCGCCCAGCGCAGGCTCTGAGCGCTGTGCACGTCAGCTACATGCGTGCCAGGGCGCACAAGGATCGAGGGAGGCGCAGTTAGATAGGGGGTCGAGAAGCTCACATGTTCGGCGCGTTCTGAGGTGACCGTGATATCTGAGATTGCCAAATCGGCACCACCGAGGTCACCTGCAACCAACCGCCGGAACGGCACGACGATCACCTTCGTCTTGGCCAAGCCGAACCGCGCAGCCAGCGCGCGTGCCAGCTCGTACTCCAAGCCACCGCTCGGACGCTCAGCGCTACCCAACCAGAACCCCGGGTCGGGCACCTGGGCGGTCGCAACCGTCAGCGTGCCCGGTGTGCGCGGAGTGAACGTGCCAGCCGCACCGCTGCCTGCGCAGCCGACCAGCCCCAGCGCCGCGATCACCAGGGCGGCTGGCGCGGCTGCCCATCTCCAAAGCGTCGCGCCCTTCACGCTCGCGCACTCTAGCCTGGCCGCCGTCCGCCGACGAGCACGCGACACTATGAGGCGATGAGATGCCCACGTACACGCCTGCCGTGAACGAGCCTCCGGCGCTTGTTCGCGTCGGCGTGGTCGGCCTCGGCTACTGGGGCCCCAACCTCGCGCGCAACTTTGCCGCGCTGCCCGGATGCGAGCTTGCGTGGCTTTGCGACGCTTCGCCAGAGGCGCGCGGACGCCTCGAGCGCTCGTTTCCGAGCGCACGCTCCACCGGCGAGCTGAGCGATCTCCTGGCCGACGATCAGCTGGACGCGATCGTGCTCGCAACGCCTGTGCCCACGCACGCGGAGCTTGCGATCGAGGTAGCTGGGGCGGGCAAGCACTGCTTCGTCGAGAAGCCGCTCGCGACCACAGCCGCCGACGCGGAACGCGCAGTCGCAGCCGCAGCAGACGCCGGCAAGATCCTGATGGTCGGCCATCTGCTCGAGTACCACCCCGCGGTCGCACGCTTGAAGCAGCTGGTCGACTCCGAGGAGCTTGGGCAGCTGTACTACATCTATGGCAACCGCCTGAACCTGGGCAAGCTAAGGGCCGATGAGAACGCGCTATGGAGCCTGGGTGCGCATGACGTCTCAGTTGCACTGCACCTAATTGGCGAAGAGCCCGAAGAGTGCATCGCCCATGGAGCCTCCTACGTGCGCGAGAGCGTCCAGGACGTGGTGTTCTGTTACCTGCGTTTCCCGTCAGGCGTCGTCGCGCACCTGCACCTGTCCTGGCTTGACCCGCACAAGGAGCGACGCATAACCGTCGTCGGCTCGGGCCGGATGGCCACGTTCGATGACATGCTGATCGAGGGCAAGCTGACGATCTACGACAAGGGCTTTGACGAGGACACGCGCTCGTGGGGCGAGTACATCGCGCGCTCCGGCGATACTTTCTCGCCGCGCATACCCAACGTGGAGCCGCTGCGAATCGAGTGCGAGCACTTCATCGAATGCATCCGCAACAACGCAACTCCCCGCTCCGATGGCCACAGCGGGCTGCGGGTGGTGCGGGTGCTCGAGGCCCTGCAGCGCTCGCTCGACGCTTGATCGTCGGGCTCAGGCGCTGGCGCGACGCTCAGGCAGTGCTGGCGCGGCGCTCGATGCCATCGCTGGGGTGACTGCGCACGGTCCGACGCTCGGCGCGCAGAACGGGGCCGTAGTTACTGCCCACCAACCTCAGCACGTACGCGTTGCGGGCCGAGCTGTGACGCAGCAACGGGCGCAACAGCACCAGCCAATGCCTAGCAACGTAGCGACGTGGTCGTTTTACAGCGCGCATATTCGAACCATCCTTGAAGCTCGCCAAACATCAGCATTGTGGCAGATCTCTGCCACAACACAGCCAATTGGCTCAGCCGCGGCTGAGCGCAGCTACTCGACGCTGACGGTGCCCTCGCCGGAGAGCTCGAACGCACTGTGCAAAGCGCGTACTGCCAGCTCCACGCGATCGCCGTCGATCACGCACGAGATCTTGATCGGCGAGGTAGAGATCATGTCGATGTTCACGCCCTCCTGCGCAAGCACGCCGAACACCTTGGCCGCCACGCCCGGGTGCGAGCGCATGCCTGCGCCCACAATCGAGACCTTGCCCATGTCCTCGTAGGTGCTCAACTGCGCAAACGCCTCGCCCGTCAGTGGCTCAAGCGCGGCGCACGCCACGCGCAGATCCTCGCGCGGGACGGTGAAGGAGATCTCCGCCTGCCCCCCCGCCGAAACGGGCTCGTTCTGCACGATCATGTCGACGTTCACGTTGGCCTGCGCCATCGACTCAAAGATGCGCGCTGCCGCCCCCGGCGCGTCCGGCACGCCCGTGAGCGTCACCCGCGCTTCCGAGGTCGAATGCGTGACTGCTGTGATCAGAGGCTGCTCCATCGTCTCTCCTTCCGAGACCACAAAGGTACCGGGCTCTTCATCAAACGAGGAGCGGCAGTGAATGCGCACGCCGTGGTTGCGCGCGTACTCGAGTGAGCGTAGCTGCAGCACACCCGCTCCCGATGCCGCCATCTCGAGCTTCTCCTCAAAGGACACCGTCTCCAACTTGCGCGCGTCCGGAACGATCCGCGGGTCCGCCGAGTACACCCCCGCCACATCGGTGTAGATCTCGCACACCTCCGCCTCCAGCGCCGCTGCCACCGCCACCGCGCTCGTGTCCGAGCCGCCGCGCCCAAGCGTCGTCACGTTCCTAGCGCTGCTGGAAACCCCCTGAAAGCCAGCCACAAGCACGATGTGATCCTCCGCCAGCGCCGCGCGAATGCGATCTGCACGCACATCCACGATCAGCGCCTTCGTATGCGACTCATCGGTCACGATCCCCGCCTGCGATCCCGTCAGCGAGATCGCCCGGTGGCCAAGGTCGTTGATCGCCATCGCACACAGCGCGCAAGAGATGCGCTCCCCTGAGGACAGCAGCATGTCCATCTCCCGCGGATCCGGCGCAGCCGAGATCTCCTCCGCCATCGCGATCAGCTCATCTGTGGTCTTGCCACGCGCTGAGAGCACCGCAACCACCTGGTGGCCTTGTTCGCGCTTATCCACGATGCGCCGTGCTGCTCGCCGCACGCGCTCAGCGTCCGCCACCGAGGTGCCGCCAAACTTCATCACGATCAAGGAAGTCATCGCAGCGCAGGATATTGAGCTGGGCGAGCGTCGCTCACACAGCACGACGGCCGGCGAACGCCTTGCCCAGCGTCAGCTCGTCCGCGTACTCCAAATCCGAGCCCATCGGCAGGCCGCTCGCCAGACGCGTCACCTTGACCTCCGGTGCACGTGTGCGCAGCTCCTCCGCCACATGCAATGCCGTGGCTTCGCCCGTCGTCGTCGGGTTAGTTGCCAACACCACTTCCCTCACGCCGATCTCCGAGGAGACCACGCGCGCAAACAGCTCCGCCATCTTCAAGTCCTCCGGGTCCACGCCATCGATCGGCGATAGCGCCCCGCCCAGCACGTGGTAGACGCCGTGGTACTCGTGCGTGCGCTCCATCGGGATCACATCGCTCGGCTCCTCAACCACACAGATCAGCCCATGGTCGCGGCGCTCGTCCCGGCAGATACCGCAGCGTGCTTCGTCCGTCAGGTTGAAGCACACCTCACACAGGCCAATCTTCTCCTTCACCTCCACAATTGCCTCCGCCAGCGCACTCGCGTCCTCACCAGATGTGCGCAGGATGTGAAACGCCAGGCGCTGCGCCGTGCGGCTACCCACACCGGGCAGCTTCGCTAGCTCCGTGATCAGCCGCTGAACCGGCGGCGCATAGGAGGTGCTGCTACTCACAGGCCCGGCAGGCCCAGCCCGCCCAGGCCACCGAGATCGAGTCCCGCAGTGGCGCCGCCCAGCTTGCTCTCCGCCAGCTCCTGAGCCATACGCAGGGCCTCGTTGACCGCCGCCAGAACCATGTCCCCAAGGATCTCCACATCCTCCGGGTCCACCGCCGCCGGATCGATCTTCACCTCGCGCACAACCAGGTCACCGCTCACCTTCACCGTCACCATGCCGCCGCCAGCAGAGGCCTCCACGACCTCGCTCTTCAGCTCCTCCTGAGCAAGCTCCATGTCCTTCTGCATCTTCTGCACCTGCGCCATCATCTGCTGCATGTTCGGCATCCGTGGCTGCTTGGGCATCTAAGCGCCTTTCTCGTTGCTGGACACAGGCTGTGCTTCGCGCTCACCGTCTGGCGCACCCGGCTCCCACTCGCCGGTCACCTCCTCCGCGTCGAACTCCTGCATAAAGCGCGCCACCCATTCCTCCTCCGAATGTTCCCCAGACAGCGGCCCATCCCCGCCTGCCAGCTCCTCGCGTAGCTCGTAGGACAGGCGCCAGCGTCCGCCTGCCACCGCGCGCAGCGCCTCGCCGACCGCCGCCCGATAACTGGGATCCTCTGCCTTCTTCTTCAGGAATTGCGCAGTCGTAGCAAACGCCAGCGTCAAATCCTCGCCATCCACCGCCACCGGCCTCGCTTCACAGATCACCGCTCCCAGCAAGCCGTTCTCCGTGCGCACCAACTCGACCACCGCCGGCCACAGCGCACACACCGACTCCAGATCGCGCACCGCCAGCGCCTGCGGCTCGCTGTGCGGCACCGCGTCCACTGCAAGCGCCCCGTCCACCGCAGGCGCCGACTCCACCGCAGGCGCCGACTCCACCGCAGGCGTTACCTCCTGACGCTCCACGATCGCCTCGTCACGCACCGCGCCATCCACCCCGGCCGCCCTTGGCGGCCCCCCATAAACATGGTCGTTGGCCGCTGCGCCCTCAAGCCGCTCGATCCGTGCCAGCAGCGCTCGCATCGAGCCATCAAGCGCCGGTTTCGCCGCCTTCACCAGGGCCAGCTCCAAACGCGTGCGCGCATCCGCGCCTGCGCGCACACCCTCCATCGCCTCACCCAACAGCTCCAACAGGCGCACCACCGTCGCATGGTCCACGCGCGCGGCCTGCTCGCGCAGCGCAGCGTCTGCCTCCGGTGTCAGCGACAGCTCCTGCGGCAACCCGCCCAGCGTCTGCACCACCAGCAGCTCACGCGCGCGTACCTCCAGGTCAGACGCAAACGAACCGGCGTCGCGGCCCTGCTCCGCGCATTCCTCCAGCGCACGCAGCGCGCCCGCAGCGTCGCCGCTCGCCACCGCGTCCACCGTCACTTCAAGCAGCCGGGCGTCCGCTACGCCCAGCACCGCCAGCACGTCCTCCAGCGCGATCTGTTGCCCGCTGTAGGTAACGATCTGCTCCAGCGTGCCCAACGCGTCGCGGAAACTGCCTGTCGCTGAGCGCGCCAGCGCTGCCACCGCCGCCGGCGGTATCTCAATCGACTCCGCCTGCGCCGTCCTGCGCACCACGCTCGCAATCTGCTCCACCGTCGGGCGGTGGAAGTCAAAGCGATGGCAGCGATCCACCACCGTCGCCGGCACCTTGTTCGCCTCCGTCGTCGCCAGCACAAACACCGTATTTGGCGGTGGCTCCTCCAGCGTCTTCAAGAACGCGTTCCACGCCGCCGTCGACAGCATGTGCGCCTCGTCCAAGATGTACACCTTGCGCCGTCCGCTCACCGGCGCGTACGCCACGCTGTCACGCAGCTCGCGAATGTCATCCACCGAGTTGTTCGACGCCGCATCCATCTCGATCACATCCAGCGACGTCGCCCGCGCGATCGACACGCACGAGTCGCACCGCCCGCACGGCTCAATCGTCGGGTGGTCGGGGGTCGGGTGGGTGGGATTCTGTTCGCAGTTCAAGCACGCCGCCAGGATCTTCGCCATCGACGTCTTGCCCGTGCCACGCGAGCCCACAAACAGGTATGCGTGGTGGACCTTGCCGCTCTGCACCGCGTTGCGCAGCGTCCTCACTACCGGCTCCTGGCCCACCACCTCCGCAAACGTGCGCGGCCGGTGCCTGCGATACAGCGAGCGCTGCTGATCCTGTGGCTGCTCCTCTTGCGACACCGTTCGCCTGAGTCTACCCACGCCGGTGAACGAGCCCGACTCAGTCTTCACAACGCACGCCAGCGAGCTCCGCCGCCAGCGTGAGCGGGTAGCGTCCGCGCTCATGAGCGTCTCCGTCAAGCGTGCCAGCAGACGACTGCGCGTCCCGTTCGTGATCGCCGTGGGCGCACTCGCACTGCGCCTGATCGCTGCTGTTGGCTTCGCCAACTACGACACGCTTTACGCGCTCGCCTGGGGCGGACAGCTCGCGCGCGGGCAAACCCCCGCCTACGGCGTGCCCATCGCGCCCACCCCCCACCCGCTGGTTGAGCTCCTTGGCGTCGTGCTCTCGCCGCTCGGGCCGCGCGCCGTCGAGGACATAACCGTCGCCCTCGGCTTCCTCGCACTCTCAGGCTGCGGATGGGTGATCTACCGTCTCGGCGCCCAATGGTTCGGATGGGCCGCCGGAGTGCTCGCTGCGCTCATCTTCCTCACCCGCGCGCCCGTGCTCTCTTACGGCGTGCGCGCCTACATCGATTTCCCCTATCTGCTGTTCGTGCTCGCCGCCCTGCTCATCGAGTCCCGCCACCGGCGTCTGGAGTCTGGCCCAGCTGGCACGCCCGTGTTCGTCCTGCTCGCGTTCGCTGGGCTGCTGCGCCCCGAAGCCTGGGCGTTCTCTGGCCTGTACTGGCTGTACATGATGGATCTCGTGCCCAGGTGGGCACGTAGCGTCAGCGCAGAGCCGGATGGCGTGCAGTCGGGGGTCAGCGGCGATCGGCCGCCAGCGTGGCGGCTACGGACCCGCGGGGAGATCATGCGCGTAACCCTGCTCGCCGCCGCCGCCCCGCTCGTGTGGGTGCTCAGCGACCTCGCCATCACCGGCGATGCGCTCTGGTCGCTCACCAACACCCAGCACACAGCCGAAGTGCTCGGTAGGCAGACCGGGATCGCCAAGGTGCCCGAGTACATACCGCGGCGCATCGGCGAGATCCTGCGCCCGCCCGTGCTCTTCGGCGCCGCGCTCGGTGGCGTGCTCTCGCTGCTCTGGCTGCGTCGCCGTGCGCTGCTCGGCGCCAGTGCGGGCGTTCTCGCCGTCATCGTGTTCGCCGCGTTCGCCGCTGTCGGCCTGCCCATCAACACCCGCTACGCATTCCTCTCCGCCGCCCTCCTGTGCATCTTCTGCGGTGCCGGCGCCTTCGGCTGGATGTCCCTGCAACAGGGCGATTCGCGGCGGCGCTGGTGGATGGGCGCCGGAGCGCTAGTGCTCGTCGCATTGCTCGCCTACGCGCCATCTGACTATCGCTCAGCCCACCGAGAACTAGCCAACCTAGCGCACCAGCACCGCATCGAAGGTGACCTGCTCGCCCTCGTCGATGACCATGCCATCAACCTGCGCTGTGGGCCCATAGGCGTGCCCAACCACGCCCCCGTCCCCCTGCTCGCCCTCTATCTGGAAACCAGCCCGCGCAACATCGTCAGCCCCGAAGCCGGGCACATCGCCTCCGGTGTGTACGTCGACCCCGCCAGCAAGGAAGTCGAAGAAGACTATGTGCTCGACCAGCATGACCCCGTCGAGCGCGTCGGCGTGCCGCCCGGCTTCACCGCATCAGCCACCAACCGCTCTTGGCTGACCTTTCAGCGGTGCCCCACTGGGCGTTAGCGCTATTTGGAGCCACAGCGCCATGCGCTCCAAAGCAACGCCTGCTGATGGACCGTGCACCCCTCGTCGAGACCACCTGCATCCGGTGCCAATCGCCGCCCACGGCTCCGGTCCGGGAGCTCCCGCTGCGCCTGCCGGTGGTCGCTTAAGGCTGCTTCCTTCCGGACCTGACCTGGTTCGCAAGCCGACACCGCGCGGGACCCGAACCATCGACGCCCCGAGCGACGGAGCGACCGGAGCCGGAATCCCTCAGAGGGGAATTCGGCCCCGCTAGAGCGGATTGCAGGTACAGGGCACCGCTACCTCCCCGCCTAGCACGGTCCGCGGGCGATGGTAGCGCACCACGGGTCTGCCGAGTTCCGATAGGCTGCCCCGCCGTGACCTACTTCAAGAGATTTTCCTCCCCCCTTCGCTCGCGCGCCAGCCTGGCAGTCGTGGCGCTCGGCGCAGCCGTCGTGATCGCTGGCTGCGGCTCAGGCGGCTCGAGCACCATCACCGTCGGCAACGAGAACAGCTCCGACAACGCCCTGATCAAGTCCAGTGCACCTACGAGCAGCACAAGCAGCACAAGCACTTCGAGCACTGCCACCGCCAAGACGCCAACCAGCGGCCCACTGTCCAAAGAACCAAAGGTCACGCCACCTTCGGGCCCAGCGCCGAGCAAGCTCGAAACCAAAGAACTGATCGCCGGCACGGGAGCGGAAGCAAAGGCCGGGGATACCGTCACGGTCAACTACGTAGGCGTCCTATACAGCGGCGGCAAGGAGTTCAACGCCTCCTGGGAAACCAAAGAACCGTTCAGCTTCACCCTCGGTAAGGGTCAGGTCATCCCCGGCTGGGACCAGGGCATCCCTGGAATGAAGGTGGGCGGCAGGCGTGAGCTGATCATCCCGCCAGCGCTCGCATACGGGGCCAAAGGCTCCCCCCCGAAGATCCCAGCGAACTCGACGCTCGTGTTCGTGGTCGACCTGCTCAGCGTCTAGGCAGCCCAACGACGTCCCCGCGCAAGATCGCGTTGCGTGGCACGGGCGCCGATGCGACCCGATTGCGAACGACCCACCGCCGTGCTGCGTCGCTGCTGTTGAGCGGTGTGGCGATTGTGGCCGCTGGCTGCGGGACAACCCATAGCGCAACGCCAGAAGCACAACGACTGCAGCGTGCGGACCTGGTTGCCGCGTGTCGAGCGCTCACTGCCGTAGAGCCATCGGTCGCCAGTGAGGTGGCCGCGGCCAAGGCGGCGTGGCCACTCATCGCACACGGCCTGCCAGCCACCACGAGCAATCTCTCACACGCAGCGATCCATACAGCAACCGAGCGGGCCGCAGCGCTGCGCGTGCCGGGGCTATTCGAAGAAAGACAGGCCGCCTCTCTCACCGGTAGGGGCTCTCGCGTTGCAGCGCTGTTCCGTACCTTCACTCGCCTGGCAATGCGCGGCTGGCAACTGATTAGCGCCGCTATCAAGCAGATCGAACACGGCGCCCCCGTTGGCGCTCGCTTCGCTCGCGCAAATGTCGGCCTGTACATCGAGAGCGTCTACGACGCTCACTTCACACTGGCGCAGATCGGCAAGCAACTGCAGGCTGGCTACAAGAACCTGGGCGGCGCAACGAAGTTCGGCATATCGCTCACGCCAGCCGAAGTTGATGGTCTCACACGAACTTATTCCGAAGCGAACGCTCGGCTGTATCCACACACAGGAGTTCGGTTCGGGTCGTGAACGCATTTGCAAGCGCCGGCGCAGGTTTCCTGCTCGCCGTTCTGTGGTTCGATTTGATGTTCGACATCCAAGTGATCGCCCACCGCGGGCCCGAGCTCCCCGAGGATGTACTTGCCTCAATAGCCAGCTACTACCACCGAGCAACTACAACAGCGCGACCAATGAACAGGCTGATCGCGCTCGTGATGCTCGCCACGCTCGCTGCCATCGTCGTTGAGATCGTCAACGACGCTGGGCAAGCCTGGGCACCATGGGCGTCGCTCGCGCTTGCCATACCCCCGATCGCCCTGGCCGGCACACGTACCGTGCCCAGCGCAGTTACGCTAGGTACCCGACGTGACCCAGTAGCAGACCAGAGCACGCTCGCGCGATCGATCTACCACCAGCACATGTTCTGCGTAATCGCCATCGCCGCACTGCTCGTGCTGCAGCTCGCGTTCGCGTGAGCGAGCGAGCGAGCGAGCTGCTACGCAAGCCTGCGCTTACGCTCTTGACAAGCTAGGTGACGACAAGCGCGGCTACCATACCGTGAGCACGACAGCTCTCGAACGGGCCGCCGCGGTGCGAACCCGCGGGCCGAAGCGCGAAGCCTTGCGAAACCACGCGTAGTGCAATGTGAGCGCCCGATCGCCCGACGTTTCAACTGAAGGGCTCCTTCATCCAGAAATACTGCCCGCGCAACGGACCGAAGTATGACTGTCAGCGCGCGGCCCCGAACCGCTTTCTTCCGGCACAATTCCAACTACGGGTGTTGCTCTCGCAAATGGAATCACCGTCTCTTCATCATATAGCAATCCCGAAAGACCGCGGCGCTATTTACGCCCCGGCCAATTCGGTACTTGCGAGAACTATTCGCGCCGCTCGGCTGCGTGAGCGTCGATTGAGTCCATCAGTGCGTAGGCAAGGACCTGCGGCTCAACGCCCTTACGAAGGTACGCGACCGCCCCCGCCTGCAATAGCTCACGGACAACGCCGTCGGACTCATCGACTGACAGCACCACAATCGCGGTGTCAGGAGCGACCTCATGGATTGCGCGAACAGCGCGCAGACCACCACCGTCGAGCATCTCGACGTCAATGAGCGCAGCATCCGGCTGGCTGGACTTAGCGAGCTCGACTGCCTCCTTGCCATCAGCTGCGAGGCCAACAACATCAAACTCCTGGCTGAGCGACATGTCCAGCAACGACTGAATCGCAGGGTCATCGTCGGCGATCATCAACCGCGGAAGAGGGTCCTCGGAAAGGACAGAAATCATCGGTATCGGCTCCTTCGCGGTCCTTGGTAATTGCTTTGCGGAGTCCATCTCTATCGGCGGAGCACCGCCAACACTTGAAAATCCGCTGCGCCGCTCGTACGAGCGCTCAGGAGGTCGGCAAGATCCCGCGAAGCCCAATAGAATCGGCCGCCCAGGGCGCGTAGCTCAGTGGGAGAGCGCTCGCTTCACACGCGAGGCGGCGGGCGGGTGTGGGAGCACAGTTTCTCAGCGCTTAGCAGGGTTCTTGGCCCTCAGCCCTTAGTTTGGATACGGCCGTATTGGAGTCGATTTGACGCGGTTTGGGCAGCGGAATGAGGCTGCTGCCCAAAGCCCAACGAGCAACGCCGAGCTCTCGGCGCTTTGCTTCTGAGCCGGGGCCGGCGCGTTAGCCTCATATCCATGTCTGATTTCAGGGAATACGAGAACAGCGTGGCAACATCAGACGACGCGTACTCGACCAGGCGGTTACGCACGCGAACACACAGCTAGCCGCAGACGGATTCGAGTCGCTGCCCTCCGGTCTGACGCCGCATTCGCTGCGCCGGACGTTCGCCTCGCTGCTGTTCGCCATCGGCGAGACACCACCGTACGTCATGGCGCAGATGGGCCACACCACGCCGAACCTCACGCTTACGATCTACGCTCGGCAGATGGATCGCCGCGACGGCGAGCCGGACCGCTTGAAGCTCCTCGTCGACGGCCACTCGCCCGCCGCGGCCCTGGACAGGAACCTCGGCGCCTTTGAGCGAGCCGGAAACGCGACAGGATCCTGTCGGAGGCTGAGCGATGAAGGGCCAAGCTCAAGCGACCGCAACCGACAATAGGATGGCGGCCTCGATGGCCCAACAGGTTCGACACCATCCGCGCCGCCACGCTGCCGTGCGCACCGACGAGTACCTGTACTCGCAGCTCATCCCCTACATCGGGAACAAGCGCAAGCTCCTGCCGCTGATCGCTCAGGCAATCGCCAAGACCGGCATTGAGGACGGGACGTTCGTCGACCTCACGACCGGGACGACAGTGGTCGCGCGGCTCGCGAAGACGCTCGGTTTCCGGGTGCTCGCGAACGATTGGGAGCCGTATTCGTACGAGATCGCGTTAGGCACGGTCACGTTGAACGAGCCTCCCGCGTTCGCCTCCATCGGCGGCGCGAACAAGGTGTTCGCGCGTCTCAACACACTTGATCCGATGGACGGCTACATCGCCCGGCACCTATGCCCGGTGGATGATGAGAACCCGGACCCAGAACGGGAGCGGATGTTCTTCACGCGCGCTAACGGCGGCAGAATCGACGCGATTCGGGAGCAGATAGAGCGTTGGGACCGAGCCGGCAGGCTTTCGGCCGAGGAGCGCGCGTACATCTTCGCGTCGCTTGTCTACGCGGTCAGCTACGTGAGCAACACAAGCGGCGTGTTCAAGGGCTTCCACCACGGATGGGGCGGGAAGACCTCGACCGCGCTCTACCGCATCCTCAGCCGCCTGACGCTTCGACCTCCCGTCCTACTCGACAACGGCCAGGACAACGTGAGCACGCGCGAGGACGTTCAACAGCTTGCAAGTCGCCTACCGGACGTCATAGGCGAGCGCCCCGACATCGCGTACTTGGACCCGCCATACAACCAGCATCCATACGGCAGCAACTACCACGTTCTGAACACCGTCGTTCTCTGGGACAAGCCACCTCTCAACCCCTCCATCCTCGTAGACGGAAAGAAGCACGACAAGTCGGCCATTCGGCGAGACTGGAGGACCGAGCGACGCTCTCCGTACAACCATGAGAACCAGGCGCTTTCCGCGCTGCAATCGTTGGTCGCGAGCATCGAGGCGCGCTGGCTGCTTGTGAGCTACAGCACCGATGGCAATATCCCGCTCATGGACCTCCTCGGTACGCTTGCCGCTCGCGGACACCTCGACATGGTGGCGAACAGCTACAAACGCTACCGCGTCAGTACACCGCGCATGTCGCCTAAGTCGCACAACGTCGAGTTCGTGGCCGTCGTTGACCTAGACGCCCCGCCGTCACCCGACCGTGTCGAACCGATTGCGCGAGCGATCCTCACGCGCGAGGCTAAGGCGCTGAGTCAAGCAGAAGAGATCAACGCCGGGCAGCTTTCGCTCGTCTGAGGTCGGCAGCTACAGGCCGTACTCGTATTTGTAGTAGGCGATCGCTTGTTCAGCGACATCAATGAGGACCGAGAACATCTCTTCCGGCGTCCACGGTGCAACGCGGAAGAACAGTGAGGTCGGCTTCAACATGTCGTCTCGTAGGGCGATCTTGTCGACGAACACGCGGTTCAGCGGTAGGAGCCCGTTCATCGTCGCTACGCGGTCGATGATCGTGACGTCCGTAGCGAAGTCGCATCCCTCGCCGAAACACACGAACGGCGTGATCTTCTCCCCAAGGAAGAGCGCATCGAAGCCGCGCATGTTCTTGCCGAGGCGCTCAATCGCGTTCCCCGGCCTTTGTTTGCCCTTTCCTTCGAGCTTGCGAACGTCGTTGACTCCCTGACGCTTAGCCTCGGCGACGAGCACGTAGCGACGCGGTTCCTCGCCCCACTCTTTGATCCACATGAATCCGCCGTCCGGTTCCATCGAGGTCCTCGTTGGACCGCGGAACGCCTGCTCGAACTGGACACCGATGGTCTTGGCGTATAGGCGGTTGAGTTCTCCGATCAGCGCGTCAAGGTAGAGCCTGGGCTCCACCACGGCCGTCAGACCGAATTGACTCGCGATGGTTTCTTCGACTTCTGCAATCGCGGCGGCGAGGCGCTTCTCCATCTTCGCCGACTGACTATTCATCTTGATTCCAAGATGCGATGTTCGCAGCGCTTTGCGCGGCATGTAGGGGCGCAGTCTGCCAGACCGGTCAGGCCCGTGCCGTTCGGGGTGGCTCGGACAAGCGGCCTTGCGCATCCCGAGCAGCGGACATGGCGGTCCTCGGGCGCTCAACGGGCAGCAGCACTGCGCTCGATGCCTCCGCCGACGCGGCCAAGACCGCGCAAGCCCAATAGAATCGGCCGCCCAGGGCGCGTAGCTCAGTGGGAGAGCGCTCGCTTCACACGCGAGGCGGCGGGTGGGCGTGGGAGCCCGGTTTTTCAGCGCCCATCAGGGTTTTCGGCGCTCAGCTTTTGGCTTGGATACGGCCGGATTGGACCCGATTTGACGTGGTTTGGGCAGCGGATGGGGCTGCTGCCCAAACGTCGGCTGCATTCGTCCGCACGGTGACCATACGCAAGGAGCCCACCAATGGCGGGCTCCTTGAGGTCCTGTGGCGCTCACACGAGAGCGCCGCAGGACGCGCGTCTCTCAAACAGGGCTGACTGTAGCGCAGGATCAGGCGTGAAGTTTGGCGGGCCGACCGGGACTGGTGTACCCGGATTTCGCGTTTGAGAGACGCGCGTCCTAGGTTTGGACTACCGACCCATGATTGAAACGATTACAGGGTAGCAGATGAAACCAATTACGGCGTAGCGGTCTATTTACCGCGTGATGGCGGCAGCGGTTGAGGGTCGAGGCGATCAAGCTCCTTCATCATTTCTCGGATGGGCTTGAGCAGCGCCGAGTCCTCGTTGACTCGATAGCGACCCGAGTCCTCTATGAAGAGCCCCGCCAGCACCAGGACCTCGACGTGACGGAAGACGGTGTGCTTCTCGTGGAGCCCGGCGATCTCGGCTAGGGCCGCCTTGCTCCACGGAGCGGGCTTGCTAACAAGCTCTGCGCCCACGAGGGCGCGGAACAGCTTCCGCTTTCCAGCGCCGCCAACGAACCAATCCGGGAGGACATCCGGTTTCCGGGGCATCTCTGCACTTGCGTTCTGTCTGGGAGGATAGTATCCTCCCTATATGGCTTTCACCTCACCACCTGAAGCCGCTACCCTCGGTGTTATGCATTTCCGGCTCTCAGACTGGGCCGACGATGGTGTCCTTGTTGGCCGCACGGAGGCTGATCGCGCTCGCTCAGCCGTTCAGGCACAGCTCCTCGCACACCGGTCAGGCTCAGATCCCGTCGGTATCGACGCGCGAGACATCAAGACGATGTCCTTCCCGTTTGCTGACAGCTTCTTTACGCCTCTGCTGAGCGGCTGGCTCGCCGGCTACTACGACGAGCACCCGATAGTCGTGTTCGGTGCCAATGAGGACGTAGCCGAAACGATTGACGCGGCCTTGCGACTGCGCAGCATGGGCGTCATCTCCGTGAGCCCTGAGACTGAAGCGACGCTGCTCGGCGGCGAGCCCGCGCTTCGGGACACGATCGCCGTCGCGGCCAAGCTCGGCAAGTTCTCAGCTACGCGACTCGGGGTTGAGCTGGGCGTGACGCCACAAGCGGCGAATAACCGCCTTAAAGCTCTAGTCCGAATGGGAGCACTGGTCCGAGTGCCCGTCGTCGTTCCAGGAGGCGGACGGGAGTTCGAGTACCACGTGTCTGACGTAGCCCCAATCGAGGGCTAAATCCGACGCAGTCGCGGGAGCTGGCGCACTCGTGCTACGGACTGGCCCACCCCCTGAGCGCCGCCTGTCGGTCCCTCTGGCGCGCGGCCTAACATCACCCAGCCCATGCTCAAGGATCGGATACGAGAACTGCTCCTCGCTCCCGATGTGCTCGTGGTCGTGCAGCGTTCAAGCGTTCATCCGGTCGAGTACGCGATCGTGCTGCTAGTCGAGCGCGACGGCGTTTTGCATACGGTGCGGACCTTCGATAACGCGCACGCACCCGAGGAGCACCACGAGCACCGCTATGTCGGCTCCGAGAAGCAAGACCCGATCGTCGCGCACGGCCCGGTCAACGAGGCGATGAACGCTGCCGAGGTCAAGCTGATCGACGGCTGGAGCGATATCGTTCGTAGCTGGGAGAACACCCGATGAGCAAGACCGTAGACAAGACACATGAGCTTTTCATGGCTGCGTCGCTCAGCGACGATGATCTCGGCTACCCGGACCGGGTTGCATTCATTCCTGGCGATCAGGAGTGGGCCGACGATGCACTCTGGCGCAATCTCACGGAGGGTCGCGCCACCGTGCTGGTCAGCGATGAGAACGAGTTGCTGTTGATCCCACAGCCAAGAGGCCTGATCGACCGACTACGCGGCCGCGTTGGCGTCAACGTCACGCAGCGTGTCCACGGACACCCCGCGCCCTACGCGACCGCGAGCCGGCTGGGTCGCCATCCCGTGCGGCAGATGCGGGAGCTGGCGCACGCGTAGACAGCAGGATCAGTAGCGCCACTCGTCTGGGGCGGCACCTGGCTTCCATGCGCGGGTGACGCCGCCGCCTTCCTGGCGGAGAGCGAGGCCGTAATCGGAGAGCTGGACCTGGAAGGCGAGCTCTTCGCGTGGGTCCCGCCCGGCGTCGTCGATCCACTGGCGCCACACGACCAGGGCGCAGAGCGTCTCGACGTGCGCCTCGCTCTTCCACCAGCCGTCTTTCAGCTCGGCGAGCGCTGTCAGGTAGCGGCCATAAAGGGCGACGATCCCGCCCCACATCCATGAGCGCCATTCCGCGTCCCCGCCGTAGGGCTCAAGCCACGGTGGCCGCCGGTCGGACTCTTCCTCTTCGGGTGCTCCGTGCGCAACAGGCACCGGCCTGGCGCGCACCGGATGAACCTGCCCGCTCGCCGCTGCTTCGGCGATGCCGTGGCGGACCATCTGGCCCGCGAGCCGAGCGGCCGGCTCGCCGGTGTTCGCAGCGAGTTCGTCCAGTTGCGAGGCAAGCGTGTCGGGCAATGTGATCTTCAGGCGACGGCTCATCGGCTGTACCCCCAGGAGTGCTCGCTGACCGTGTTTGTGTTGGTGCTTCTCGTGGTTGTCATGCGGGTTATTGACCCCGAGCACGCGAAACCGGCCACGGAATTGGTCCCGCTTAAGGGTCTTGCTCGACCCTCGTGCATCTGGTCTGTTCTGTCGTGGAGCGAAGCGACAGCGTTCAGGCTGAGCACGGTGGCACGAGGCCGGCGAGTATTGGCCGTGAGAGTGGCGAAGGGGTCGGTGTCTCATCTCGGCTCGGTTCTGGGGAACCGCGGGGGTGCGCCGCGGATTGGACTGCAAGGCGTTAGTTGGCAACTCGTTGGCCGGTCGCGGCCTTTTGGGGTCACTAACACCCATGAACCACCGCAGACGAACACGATCCCCCTTCAACTCGCCGACGCCCAGCGGCTCCCCTCTTGACGCGGCGTCCGTGGAGACGATCGCGCGGCGCGTGGTCGAGCTGCTTCGGACTGAAAGCCAGTCGTCTCATGAGCGTCGGCTGGTAGATGCGGCGACACTCGCCGCCGAGTTGGGCGTGGAGCGTTCGTGGGTCTACGCCCACCGAGCCGAGTTGGGAGCCATCCAGCTCGGGTCCGGCTCAAAGCCGCGCCTGCGCTTCGACGTGGACGTAGCCAGGGAGCTGCTTGCGCATTCCGCGGCCAAGCAGCCACAGACTCAGCAACCGCCCACAGTTGCGGGCAGTCAGCAACATCGCCACCGACAGCGCTCGGGCAGCGGCGCCGAACTACTGCCCATACGAGGCGTCGCAGAAAACCCCGACGCCAGCCGAGAGCGCCCGCGATGACTCGACTAACGCTTTGGCCTGCGTCCCTGCTTTTCAACCTCGGCGACGGCATCGGCGAGCTGGTGCAGGTCGGCACCAAGCGCGTGCAGAAGTCGGATGACTGTGCTCCAGCGCGCGTCGCGCCGTCCGCCCTCGATGTTGGACACGTACGCCTCGCTCGTGCCCACGCGCTCGGCGAGCACCTTCTGAGTGATGCCGGCCCGCTCTCGCAGCATCCGGATTGCTCGGCCGAGGGTATGCGGGTCGTCGTTGGTGCGCGGAGCCATCGGAGAGACTTGCGATATCAGGTGTGTTGCGCTACGCTCGGCCCGTCCAAACATAGTGCCCCCGCGCTGCTTGAACAGCCGGGGGCGTGGCACCGAGAGTGTGACCTCCCGGCGCGCGAGACACCTTACCGACGCGGTGAGGGCGTCTCCCTCGCTAGAAGCCGTCTCCCGGAGCCTCCAACGACAGGAGGAACCGACATGAGCACCGTCCCCGCCGCGGCCGTCGTACAGCTACGCGAAGCGCTCTACAGCGAACTCGGCAACGTCACCGAAGAAATCGACGCGATCGTCGTCACGTCTAGGCGCGCACGCGATGACTGGTCGCCGGCCGTAGCGCGCTTCGACCGCACGCGCGCGTTGCTCGACGCGCTCGGCTGGAACGAGCGCGACCCCGAGCGAGACGTAGAGGTCGACCTCGACCGCCACCGACAAGTGATCGTGGAGGCGCTGAGCGAGGCGCTAGAGGGCGAGCATTACCTGATGGGCGAGAAGGGCAAGCGCGCCTCGCGGCAACGCCGCAATGCGCGCGCCCGTGCGGCCACGATCGAAGCGTTCATGGACGACGCCGACCTGGAGCGCGGCTGATGCCACGCCCAGCTACCGGACAGGTCATCGTCGATGAGCGCAGGCGCAGCCCGAGCTTTGGCTTGCGCTTTCGCGCCTACGGCCGACGCGAGTACGTCGCGCTCGGCACAGCAGCAGAAGGATGGACGCGAGCGAAGGCGCAGACCGAGCTAGAGAACATCCTCGCCGACGTGCGACGCGGCATTTGGCGCCCGGCGGTCGTAGAGGTTGTCGAGGCGCCGCGGGAAGTGCCGACCTTCCATGCGTTCGCCTCGGAATGGTTCGATCGTCAAACGCTTGAGGGTGGGCGGCGAGGGAATGGGCTCAGCGCGGCCGGACGTGACGACCTTCAATGGCGTCTGTCGAGTCACCTGCTGCCCGCGTTCGCGTCGCGGCGTCTGGATCAAATCACCGTCGAGGACGTGGACCGCTACCGATTGGCGAAGGTGCGCGAGGGAAGCCTCGGTGCCACGTCTATCAACAAGACACTCACCACCCTCGCCGCGATCCTCGAGACGGCCGTCGAGTACGAGCTGATCGACCGTAACCCCGCGCGTGGCCGTCGGCGACGGCTGCCAGCCGTTGCGCCCCGACGCTCATGGCTCGACCGTGCCGACCACATCGCAGCCCTGCTCGACGGCGCCGGCAAGCTCGACGAGAGGGCGAGGGTCTATCGCGGTCAACGGCGCGCGCTGCTCGCCACGCTTACCTTCGCCGGCCTGCGGCTCGGCGAGGCGCAGGCGTTGCGTTGGCGCGACGTGGACCTCGTGCGCGGCACGATCACCGTGCGCGCCGCCAAGACCCACGCGGGAGTCAGGGTCGTGAACATCCTCCCGGTGCTCAGCGACGAGCTGGGCGACTACAGGACGCGCGTCGATCCCGCATCCGACGCACTCGTGTTCTGCACGACGACCGGCCAGCGGCTCGGCGCGACCAACATCCGACGGCGCGTACTCGACAAGGCGATCAAGCACGCGAACGCGCAGCTCGTCACGGACGGATGTGAGCCTCTGCCCGACGGTCTGACGCCGCACTCGCTTCGCCGAACGTTCGCCTCGCTGCTGTTCGCCATCGGCGAGACACCGCCGTACGTCATGGCACAGATGGGCCACACCACGCCAAACCTCACGCTGGCAATCTACGCGCGGCAGATGGACCGCCGTGACGGCGAGCCAGAGCGCCTCAAGGCGCTCGTGGACAGTCGTGAACGGACAATGGGCGGGTAAAGTCGTGACGTAGACGCAGAGCATGCCCGTATCGTTCCGAAATGCATCCGCAAGCCGCGCGCGCCAGCCATCGCCACAAACGCCCGACCCCTAGCGGCGTTCGCAGCACCCGAAACCGTCCAGAGGGACGATTTGTTCGTCCTACAAAGCGAAAGGGCCGTGTAGAAGACGGCCTGGACCCTCCGAGTACGAAGCGCAGAGCGTCTCGGTCCACGACGCGCAGTCCGGGCACCGGGCCATGATTCGCTAGATTCCAGTCGCCCAAGAGTGCCGGCCTGCCGTGAGCCGGAGCGATGGAGCCACGAAGGGGGTCCAAGTGCCACAGCTCATATCCGTAACCGTCGAGAAATTGCTCGGTCGCTTCGACCACCACATAACCTTTGATCCGACGTGGGAGTTCGTGATTCTCCATGGACCCAACGGCGTTGGTAAGACGAAGCTCCTAGAGCTGATCTACGCTGTGTCTAGCTGCAGGTTTGGGCAGGTAGCGATGTTGCCGTTTGTGTCTGCACACTTCTCCTACGATGACCAATCAACCGTGTCCTTGCAACGCGTCGGCCAGCTTAGTCTGCCGGGGGTCCCACAGGAGGACCCCGGCGCCACGGAGCTACACGTACGCCTGACCCGCGCCGGCGCCGTCCTGTGCGAGTTCCCTATAAACCACACTACTGCTTTGCCCCCAGAAAACCAGATGCGGGTCATAGAGCGGGAACTGCCGGTCGAACGCCTCGCGATCGATCTTTGGCACGATCACCAAACCGGCGATCAAGTCCCGACGCGGGAGATCATTGAGCGTTACAAAGATCTGCTGCCGGCGAATCTCGTCTCGAATATGGAGGGCATCCCACCCGAGTATGAAGCTTTCGCGCGCGACACCCCGGTTCACCTAATCGAGACACAGCGCCTCCTTGCGGCACGAGTGACCTCACCGCGGCGACCGGTGCGCGAGCTGCAGCCGCAGATGACGGTAACGCGGTACTCGGCAGACTTGACCGAACGCCTGCGTGTCGCTCTCGCCGAAAACAGCACCACCTCGCAGGACCTCGATCGCACCTTTCCCCGACGGGTTATCACTGCCCCAAAGCCAAAGGTCACAGACGGGCAGATTCGCGATCGCTACAACCAGCAGGGGGCGCTGCGAGACCGCCTGGCAACCGTGTCGCTGCTCGACGCCGCAACCGCGGACCTCACTCTCCCCGATCGTGAGCTGGAGGATTGGGAGCGCCGGGTACTTTGGACCTACCTCGATGATACAGAGCGGAAGTTGGCAACATTCCAGCCCCTTCTCGATCGCGTCCAGCTGCTTCAGGAGATCGTGAACTCGCGGTTTCTTTTCAAGCGTCTAGTGATTGACCGCGCTCGTGGCTTCACCTTCGTGACGGATGACGCAGGAGAGATAGGACCGGCGTCTTTGTCTTCCGGCGAGCAGCACGAGCTGGTCTTGGGCTATGACCTCCTATTCAACGTCGCCGAGGGTAGCATGGTGTTGATCGATGAGCCAGAGATATCCCTTCACGTGTCGTGGCAGCAGCAGTTCCTCAACGATCTCATTAAGATCGCCAACCTGCAGAAACTTCGCTTTGTGATTGCGACACACTCGCCGCAAGTTATTCACAAGTGGTGGGACCGAGCTGAGGCCCTATACGAAGACGACACGGCTCCTGAGGCCGCAGCCCCACCCAACGCAGGTTAAGTGACTAAATGCGACAGTGGCTGACGGGCGAGGACCTAGTGAACTGGCTGGTGATGTTGCGGACATCTGACTCGCGTACCTACCTCGTTCTAGAGGGACCTACCGATTGTCAAGCGCTCGATCCGCACATCGCCGCGGACGCAGCGCTGTCGTTTCCGGCACATTCTAAGTCGGTCGCTACGCGCGCGATCGAGATCGTGGATCAACGCGGGCTTAAGCGGATCTTGGCAATTCTGGACCGCGACTGGGTCGACATGTTGACGCCTGCGATCGCATCTAATAACGTTGTCTACACTGACATGCACGACCTTGACGCGACGATCGCGTTTGCTGGTGCCGTGTTGGACAGAGTGATCGTCGCGCACTCGAACCGAGATGCACGTGTAGCCCACCTCCAGAGCACGGGACGCGGAGCGACGGAGTTGGTCGCCTTCATTGCCTGCACGGTAGGTGTACTACGACTCGTGTCGGAGAGGGATCGGCTTGGCATCAGCTGCCGTGATTTTCCAGTACAAGAAACGCTCAGCGCCGCCCATGATGGGGTTGACCTGCATCGCTTGGCGGTAGTGGCGGTTGGCCGATCCGAGCACACCATTGTTTCGGAGACTGATCTAGTGGCGAGGATTGAAGCAGAGCTACCAGGGGTGCTTGAACCGCGACGGATCTGTGACGGACATGACGTGGCGATGACTGTGTCCACTCTCGTTAGGTATTGGGGAGGAACGGGCTCTCGCACCGTGATCGAACAGGCCATGCGGAGCGCTCTTAGCTGTGCCGAGCTTCAGCTAACGAGCTTGTTTGACGATGTGACGGCTTGGAGTCAGCGTGCAGGCGCGACAGTCTGGAGCTGCGCGTGAGCAATGTCGGGCGATCGAGGCATGCCCGCACGCGGCACACCGTCCGGTGCTGCCGGGAATGAGTCTCGAACGCGACGACCGAGATCCCCACGCCGGGCAACCCATGTGTTTGCCGGAGGAAGACCTGACGCCTGCGCCCTAGCGTGGATTGGAATCGAAGGCCAGCGAGGGCGCCGAATGGGCAGCAGCGCCGCCTTCGGTGCTGCTGCCCACGCCGCCGGCACCGCCCAACCCCAATAGAATGAGCCGTCCAGGGCGCGTAGCTCAGTGGGAGAGCGCTCGCTTCACGCGGCCCGACAGACGCGTACGAGAGCCCGAGTTCCCTGTGTCTGCCAGGGATTTCCACCCTTGGCCTACCACGGCGATCCGGCAGGAATCGTAGGATTCTGGCAGCAGACCCGAGCCGCACGGAGGCCGGCCTGAGTCAAGGGCCGAGGGTCTTCGCCAGCGCTTCAAGCGCCGAGAGAGCGTCGTCCTGCGCAGCTGGCGTATAGGCGCCTCGGCGGAACGCATTCTCTACGGCGAGCAGTTCGGCGGCGAAGCCTTGCTCCTCGCCGGCAGTAGCCAAGTCCGATAGGCGGGAGAGATGGTCAATCAGCGCAGGCGGAGGGCACGGCGGCCGCCGGGTTTCGCGAAGTTGCTTTATCCAAACCAGGGCGGGTGGAGCCTGTCTCTTGCTCGTTTGTCCAAGCAATGCCTGACCGCAGTCGGCCAGCCACAACGCTACCGCCGCTCGGAGCTCCTCTTGGACGGGACTACGTGATACAGGTCGACGCTTCCAGGCCTGCTGAAGCTCTGTCGGAACGCTGATGCCAAGCGCCGCAAAGGCTGCGATAAGGGACTGGTAGTCAGCGGCGCCGGCCAGGTGAGCAGCCAGGAAAGTCAGTCCTGCAAGGGCGGTGTCGCCGAGCACGAGGCGCAGCCACGGTACCTGGTCTTTCTGCCACTGGCGGCTCCTGTCTGCAGCTTCCAAGCTGCTTAGAAGCTTGGTTTTCCACTCTGACCCTTTCTGGCCGTGTAGGGACACCGCAAAGCCCGCCACGAAATAGACAGCGAGCACATCGGGTGAAAGGTCGGCGTGAAACTTCACATCTCGACAGCCCACACGACTTAGGGCCGCTAACGTTGACTCGTCTGGGCTCCTGAGAGCCTCCCTCAACCAGTCGCTTAGCAGTGCTCTCTCCGAACCGTGCCACCGTCGGCACTCCGCGGATGCGCAGTCCTACCGCCAGCTTGTCCCCCAGTCGGCTGGCCCGACCTTGCTCACGACCCGTCGCGATAGGAACTGGCGTCTTCCGGAGCTCGCGCCTGACGGCGAGCGCCGCAGTCACTGCCGCCGCATCATTGGGACTGTCAGGGCAGATAGCAGACGCGAGTGCCTCCGCAATCAGCTCACCGATTGCCTGTTGGGCATCGCGAAACCGCTTGGCGCGGACTCCGAGCCCCCACACGGCTCCGAGCAGATCAGCACCTGACGCTGCCATCGACAGCGGATCAACGGGTGGGGCAGGAGCTCCCGGCACGTCAGGATCGTAACCGGAGTTCGACCTGCTAGTTCGTCGGCGGATATCGCTTGATTAGGCGCGATCCGGCCGGATCGCAGGCCCGAGCCGGTGGCCGAGCGCTCTCGGCTGGGCGCGTCTCCGCGGCGAGCCGACTGCTCAGGTGCGCGACGGCCCAGAGGCAATCCGCCGCCGATAGCTTGCGCAGACGTTCAACGAGGTCCGCCTCGCGCAGCGCGTCTCCGCCGGTGGGATCCCGGCCCAATGGGGTCGTGAATGGGCAGCAATGGGCAGCAGCGGCACCGAGCGGGCTCCCGCCGACGCCGCCGACACCGCGCAAGCCCAATAGAATCAGCCGCCCAGGGCGCGTAGCTCAGTGGGAGAGCGCTCGCTTCACACGCGAGAGGTCGCAGGTTCGAAACCCGCCGCGCCCATAGGTCGTCGGTGTAGCATTGGTCGATGGGCGTTGCGGAGGAGTTTCGTCAGCGAGCGCGGGCCACATGGGCATCGGGTGATTGGGATAGCTTCGCCCGGCTGGTCGAGCCGGTTGGTGCCCTCGTGCTCGATCGGATCGGAGTTGGGCCCGAGACGGATCTACTGGACGTGGGGACTGGCAGCGGCGGCAATGTGGCGATCCCGGCTGCTCTGCGCGGCGCAACGGTGGTGGGCTGCGACGTGACGCCCGAGCTGTTCGAGCATGCGCGTCGCCGCGCCGCTGCGGCAGGCGTCGAGGTCGAATGGGTCGAGGCCGACGCGCAAGACCTGCCATTCGGAGACGCGAGCTTCGACCGCGTGACATCGACGTTCGGTGCGATGTTCGCGCCCGATCACGTCCGCGCGGCCGCAGAGCTGGTCCGGGTCTGCCGGCCCGGCGGGCGGATCGCAATGACGACCTGGGTCAACGACGGCTTCGCCGGCGAGCTATTCAAGCTGACGGGCTCGTTCATGCCGCCTCCGCCGCCAGGTGTGCAGCCGCCACCGCTGTGGGGAGTCGAGGAGCATGTTGAGGAAACGTTCGCCGCCGCCGGCGCCTCGGCCACGATCGAACGTGAGACCGTCGACTTCGACTTTCCATCCGTCGAGGACGCTGTGCAGCGCTACGCCACAGATTTCGGGCCGTTCGTGATCGCCCGGGGAGTTCTTGAGCCGCAGGATCGCTGGGAAGAGTTCCTGCGGAAGTTCGCTGACCTGATCCGCCGGTTCAATCCCGCGAGCGACGGGACGGCGAAGATCCGCTCCGACTATTTCGTGATCCGCGTCGAGCGTTGACAGACCGACGCGCGCACCTACGCCGAGCGCGCTCTCGCAGTTTGCCGACCCCGTGGCGAGTCAGCGTGCGCCGGAGGGCTCACCCACGGGATGGGGCAACCGCTGAGGGGACCTCGCATCCGTTGTATTGCGCGGCGCTGTGACGCTAACAGTGGCGGTGCTGGGTGCAAGCTCAACTCGCAGCAGCGCCGTACCGAACGCTGCAGCGATATCACCAGCACGCTCGACTGCCTGCTCGATATCCGGGTTGAGGACCTGGCAGGTCTCCAGAAAGCGGCGCACGTCACCTCGGGCGAGATCCCGCGCGTCGCCCTCTAGCTCCTCGATGTGGGTGCGAGTGGGGACGATCGTCATCTCGGGAGTGACAACGCAGGCGACCATGTCGTCCGGCGTGGCGACCGCAGCCGCTCTCACCCGCGACAGCAGCTTTGCTGCGTCGGGCCGGCGACCGAGCGTTGCCACGATCTCGCTCAGGCGCTCGCGCCCGAACAAGTCGTCCTCACAGCGAGCCTCAACGAGGCCATCGCTGAAGAAGCACGCCACCGCGCCCGGCGGCAGCGATACCGTCGTTTGACGACGCCCCGTCGGCACCGTCCAGCCGATCGGCGGAGAGGCGCACATCGCCAGCGGCTCGCGCGTCTGCAAGCCATGCAGGATCGGTGCGGGATGGCCCGCGCTTGCATACACAAGGCGGCCCTCGCGGGCGTGATAGATCGCCACAGCCACCGTGGCGAAGTGCTCCAGCTTGCGATCACCCAGAACGCTGCCAGTTAGCGCGAGCGCCGCACGCGGCTCCAGCCCGGCCTGTAGGTAAGCACGCAGCGTGTAGCGCGTAAGTGCCGCATGACTCAGAGCTTGATGTCCGTGTCCAGCAACATCGCCGAGAACGATCGCCACCTTTCCTCTCTCAGGGACGAACACGTCATAGAAATCGCCGCCTGCCGCCGGGCCGTCTGCGGGCCGATATGCCACAGACACCGCCAGCCCGCCAACACGAGCTGGAACCACCGGTACCAGCGCAGCCTGCATGGCGCCCACGTCCTGCAACAACGCTGCGCGCTGAGCCTCTACGCGCTTGACGCGACGCGACGCCGCCCGTGAGCGCACCGCCAACCACATCGCCAGCAGCAGCAGCACGAGGATGATCGGCTTGCTCCAATTGGGGACCGGTAGCGGCAGAGGTATGTGTCTGCCGATCGTGTTCAGCGGGTTGTCGGTGTGCTTAGCTTCCGCGCGCAGCTGGTCCCGCACGGGGCCCTCGCGTGGACTCGGTGAGCCCACAGCCACCTGTCTAGCCTCAGCGTTACCCGCAGCAGCGACGCCGTTGTGGTGGTGCGTGCGTTCCGCGCTGTTGTTCGAGGGACGCGCTCCCGCGGGCGACCGGCTGGCGCCCACACCGACCGACTTCCCTCCCAGCGCCGCCGCGACCTCAGCACTGGCCGGCTCAGACGCGCCCGCAACACTCGTGTTCCCAGCTGTGTCAGCGCCGACCGGCGACGGCGAGTGTGCACCAGAGGTAGACCCGTCTGCGCCCGACGTATCTTCACCTGACCCTTCGCCAGAACCAGGTGCGCTGCTCCCGCCGCCAGCGCCCGAGGACCCACCGCCTGTCGGGCTTGTGGGCGAGCTGCCTGCCACGGTGATTTCCGTCGATTCGCTGTCAGGAGAGCTCGACGTAGACACGCTCACTTCTGGCGTCGCCACTGTGACCTGCGGCGTCGCCACGTTGACTTCCGGTGTCGACACACTGACCCCGGGAAGCGACACCCCGATACTTGGCAGCGACACACCGACGCTTGGTAGCGACACCCCGACGCTTGCCACGGTCTGGGCGCCTGCCTCAGCGCTGAAGCCCAGCGGCAAGCCCACCGCGATAAGCGACGCAACCAGCACGATCGATGCTCGCCGCAATTGCCTGACGGCCATCGTCAGCCCTGTCCGCTTAGCCAGCGGGCGCTCATGCGCGCGCCTTGGATAGGCGAACGATGGTGCTTCCAGACCCCACCGACAGCTGCACCGCATCCATCGTCCGAGCCATCAGCGCAAATCCCCTCCCGTGCTCGGTGCTGGTGGCACAGCCGGGGGCGAACCCTGAGAACGTGCCATAGTCGCGAACGGCAAGCGTCAGCCGGTCGCGGTCTGTCAGAACGCTCAGGTGTATATGCCCGTGCTCGTCGGGAGCGCCGTGTCGGATCGCATTCGTCACCGCCTCGTTGACCGCGAACACAAACTCGTAGCAGCGATCGGCATCTAGCCCAAACGCTGTGGCAGCGCGCTGCGCATATTCCCGTGCTACGCCCAGCTTCGCTGGCAATGCTGGCAGCCGTAGCTCGTCGATCGCGGTTGCGCCATTGTGTTCGGCGGGCGCGCGCACGTCAGCCAGCTGCCGTCAGTTCCAGTAGCGCTTGCTCGCGCGAGCTATGCAATGCGAGCAAGCTTTCGAGGCCTGCTATCTCGAGGATTCGCAACACTCGCTTGTTCTCGTCGGCGCAGACGACCGCGAGCAAGCCGCCGCTGAGCTCATCCAATTGCAGGGCCACACCGACAACTACGCCAATGGCCGTCGAGTCGATGAACGTCGCCATCGACAGATCCAGCACCAGGCGGCGCATGCCTGCGTCGATCTGGCTGGCGAGGCGCTCCTTGAGCTGTGGACTTGCCGCATAGTCGAGCTCACCACCTGCCACCAGCACCGCAACACCCTCGCCGTGGTTGTCCTCCCCGACCGCTGCCGCATCACCTATATAGAAAAAGCTCATCTGCTCCTCCGATGCTCGAATAACCCTGCGCCCGCCCGGATATTCGATCCTGCCGGAATGGTCGCGCAATCGCGCCCGTGGATAACGTTATAGGGACGGGAGATCGCCCTCTAAAGTTGACCCCGTGGAGTCAACGTTTGTACTAGTCAGCACAGCCCGACCCCGGCTGCCGTACAGCCTTATCAATGCCGTGGTGTCGCGGCTGGCGCTCGCGCTGCTTCTGGGCGCCTTGCTCGCGCCGACGCCCGCCAACGCCGCACCTTCGCTTGCCTGGTCGCTGCCAGCATCGTTGCCCGCGGGCGGGATTCCCAGCGCCGTGTCGTGTGCGTCGGAATCGCTCTGCGTCGCCGTCGACAGCGTAGGGCAGGCGCTGAGCACCACCGACCCGACGGCGGCGAATCCAACCTGGACTGCTGACCCGGTCGACTCCGGCCAATCCTTGACCGCCATTTCCTGCCCGCCCGGTGCTCCGTGCGTCGCGGTCGACGGCCACGGGAACGTGCTCGTGAGCCGTGGAGCGAGCGCATCAACATGGTCCTCACCCGCGTCGATCGACCCCGGAAGCGCACTCACCGACATCTCCTGCCCGACCGCAACGCTATGCGTAGCGGTCGACAACGCCGGCAGGGTGCTGACGAGCACAAGCCCCGGATCTGGGTCCTGGCAACTCGCGAGCATCGACTCCAGCCACCCGCTGCTGACTGCCGTCTCGTGCTCCTCGCCAAGCCTGTGCGTAGCGGTCGACGACGCCGGCGACACGCTCGCAAGCGCCAATCCCACCGGCGGCGGAGCAGCATGGCACCTGCAGAAGGTCGACCCGGGGGAACTGCTGTCCATATCGTGTTGGGCGCCCGGTGCGTGCCTCGCGCTCGACAGTGCCGGGAACGCACTTGCGAGCGCCGACCCCACCGCTGGGGCGGCCACTTGGAGCCTGACGTCGATCGACGGCGAACGACTCACCGACGTCTCCTGCACATCCTCGGGCTTGTGTGTTTCGGTGGATGCTCATGGCGAGGCGCTCGCCAGCGACGATGCCACCGCTCCGATCCCCGGCTGGAACGCATCGGCCGCCGACGCAGGACCACCGGCGCAGTCCCTCGCGAGCATCTCCTGCCTGCCCGGAGGCTTCTGCATGGCGCTCGATACCTCCGGCCAATCAGTGGCAGCGCGGGTCCCAGCGCCGGGCGCCACCACGCTCAAACCAGCCTCAGTGACCAGCGTCAGCGCAACGCTTGAGGGCGCCGTCGATCCCCACGACGCAGTGCTCGGCGCGTGCTCGTTCGAATACGGCCCCAGCGGGACAAGCGGGCTCTATAACCAGGCTGCCCCGTGCTCGGTCCTGCCGGCTGCAGGCGGCGGAGTGCAAGAAGTGTCCGCAGCGCTGTCCGGGCTCTCCGCGAACACCACCTATCACTACCGTGTTGTTGCGTTGAGTCCAGCGGGGGCGAGTGCAGGCGCAGACGAAGTGTTCACAACGGCCGTCTCTGCGCAAATCGCGCTGGTGCACCCGAATCCCTCGATCGCTGGGACACCCGCAAACGGTCAGCAGCTCACATGCCGTCCGGGTACACCAGCCGGAAGCGCATCGCAGCTGAGCTACCTCTGGCTACGAGACCTGATCCCGATCGCGGGAGCCACAGCCTCGACATACACCGTCAAAGGCCAGGACACAGGCCATCATCTGCAGTGCCAGGTCACCGCAACGGACGGTGGCGGCAGCGCCACCGCTAACAGTGCGTTCGTGACGATCCCCGTAGGCGGCGTGCCAGCGTCCGCCGGCGAGACCTCAGTCGGCAAAGCTGCGTTCAGAAGCGGGCGTCTAAGCGTCCCGATCGTCTGCTCTACGCAGGCGATCGATGGCTGCGAGGTCGTGCTGCGCCTGACCGCCGTCGAGACGCTCAGTGGGCATCGGATCGTTGCGATCGCAGCACGATCGACACACCTGGCTCGAAGCGCCACAGCCCTGCGCCACCTGACGGTCACGCTTGCGAGTATCCGTCTGCGCTTGGCGCAAGGTGCGCGTCGGACGATCGTGGTCGCGCTCAATACGAACGGCAGGCGAGCGCTGGCTGCCATGCATCGCTTCAGCGCGTACGTGCGCGCGAGCGGCACCGTCATCGGCGTGATCCAAGCGCAGCTTGCCCAGCAGCTGCTCACGCTCAGCTCATCGCCTCACAGCGCGTCAACCCATGCTGCGCGTCACCGCTAGTCGCTGGAGCGCCGCAGCAGCGGTGCTTGCCCTCGCGCTGGCACTAGCCATGCCACAGCCTGCTTCAGCCGCCTCGGCAGCGGGGACGCTGGCGGCGACCCCGTACATGGGCTGGGATACCTATTTCGCTTTTGGCGGTCGCTACAGCGAGGCGACCGTCCTGCGCCAGGCGAGCCAGCTGATCTCACTGGGATTGCAGCGACGTGGATACCGCTACGTGTGGCTGGACGTCGGCTGGTGGCACGGAACGCGCAACGCCAATGGCGAAATCACTGTCAGCCCGACTCAATGGCCGCACGGCCTTTCCTGGCTGACTCGCACGTTGCATGCCGCCGGACTGCTCGTCGGCCTCTACACCGATGCTGGCCCCAACGGCTGCGGCGGCGCCGGGCAGGGCAGTTACGGCCACTACCAGCAGGACGTGAACACGTTCGCCGCCTGGGGCTTTGATGCCGTCAAGGTCGACTTCTGCGGGGGCGCCGAATATCACCTCAACCCGGCAATCGCCTATTCCGAATTCCACGCCGCGATCGCCGCCAATTCCAGCCACCGGCCGATGCTGCTGTCGATCTGCGACTTCCTGCAACCCGAACAGTACGGCGAAGGCCGCCCGCCGCTGGACGAATCGGTGTTCTCCTCCTACAGCTTCGGCCCGAGCGTTGGCAACAGCTGGCGCACCGACACCGATGTCGGCTTTCCAGGCAACGTGCCGTTCGCGGATGTCCTACGCAACATTGACGCCGACGCCGCCGCGCCACAGGCGGCCGGGCCCGGGCACTGGAACGACCCCGACTATCTCGCTCCCGGTCAGGGGATGTCCGCCACGCAGTTCCGCAGCCAGCTCAGCATGTGGGCGATGCTCGCAGCCCCACTGATGGTCAGCGACGATCTCACCAAGCTGAGCCAGGCTAGCCTCGCGGCCGTGCAGAACAGCGAAGCGATCGCCATCGACCAGGACCCCGGCGGCGTTCAGGGCACGCTTCTGTCCTCCAACGGCAACGCGCAGGTCTGGGTGAAGCCGCTGATCAACGGCTCGCGCGCTGTGGCGTTGCTCAACCGCGGCTCGAGCCCCACGAAGATCACAAGCAGCGCAAGCGCGATCGGCCTGCCGCCTGCGTCCCGCTACTCGCTGCGCAACGTCTGGACGCACACCACAAGCGCCACCGCCGGCGCGATCAGCGCCGAGGTCCCTGGCTACGGCACCGTCCTATTGCGCGCTGAGTCTGCGCTACGATAGCGTAGCCTAGCAAATGCTGAATACGGCTACTATTCCGAGGATGCGGGTTTCGGCTCCTGCACGGAGGTGCGCCAAGTGACGGCGTGATAGGCGTGGAAGCAGAATCTGGCGACACCACCGGACCGCTGAGTGGCGGCCATCTCTTATCGGCGATCTCGACGAGCATCGTCGGCATCCTGCGTGAGCATTACGGCCGCGGTCCGATGAAGGCCAAGACGTACGTGCTCGACGACATCATCGTGGTGGTAATGCGTGGGAGTGGCTTCACAGCGCTCGAGCAGACGATCATGGATAGCGGAGAGCCCGATCGTGTCATCGCCATGCGCGAGGACTTCCAGCGCGTCATGGCCACCCGTTACAAGGAGACGATCCGCGAGCTCACCGGGCGCAATGTCGTAGCCTTTCTCAGCCAGGCCCATGTGGAGCCGGACATCACGATGGAGGTGTTCTTCATCGATGGCACGCTCGCGGGTTTCGGCGCGGTCGAGGTGATAGAGCCCGAATAGCTCGAGGCCGGGTCAGCCGCCCGCCGCAGCTCCGGCCACACGTCAATCCGCCAGCGCCTCCGCTACCGGTCGGGGCTTACCGAGGTGGTAACCCTGGGCGTAATCCACGTCGTGAGCCTTCAGTACCTCTACCGTCTCACGGTCGCCGACGAACTCCGCGATCGTGGCTGTTCCGAGTCCGTTTGACATTTGCACGATCGAGTCGAGGATCAGCTGGTCGGTGGCACTGGTGGGTAGGTTCTGGATGAACTCACCGTCGATCTTCACGTAGTTGAACGGTATGTGCTTGAGATAGTAGAAAGAACCGAATCCAGCACCGAAATCGTCCAGCGCAAAGCCACACCCAAGAGCCCTCAGGCTGGTGGCAAAGCCACGCGCGCGGTCCATGTTTGCGATCGCAGCGGTCTCGGTCAACTCGAGGATCAGACTCGACGGGTCGATCGCTCGCTCTCCGAGCTCCTGCTCGATGAGGCCGAGGAGTAGGGAATCGCCGACAGAGCGGCCCGAGAGGTTCACCGCCAGACGTACGTCTCGCCCCGCGTCTCGATGATCGGCAATCATCCGGATCGCCTGACTCAAAACCCAGCGGTCGATCTCCAAAATCAACCCGGAACGCTCGGCCGTATACAGGAACTGGGCCGGCATGATCAGCTCGCCGTCGTCGCCCGGCATACGCAGCAGCAGCTCCCATTGCGAGATATGTTCGCTGGCCAGATCCACGATCGGCTGACAGTACAGCTCGAATAGGTCTGCTTCCACCGCGCGCCTGACACGCTCGGCCCACGTAACTCGCGAGCGCATCTGCCCGGTGGTCGTTGCACTGGCGATGGCAAGCCGATCCTTCCCCGCGCCCTTTGCCGAGTACATAGCCACATCCGCATCGACCAGAAGATCGTCGGCGGTCAGATCCCTACCGGGCTGGTGAAAACTTGTGATCCCCAAACTGATGGTCACGCTACGCGCCTCGCCGAGCGGCAGACCACACCCAGCTCGAACCGCCTCAAGTAGGCTTGCAGACACCTTCGCGGCCTCGCTCTCGACCGCTTCTGGCAACAGCACAGCGAACTCGTCGCCGCCCAGACGCGCGAAGATATCCGTCTCCCGCAGCCGCTCCCGCACGACTCGCGCGAGCTCACTGATGACTTCGTCGCCCGTGCTGTGCCCCAGCGTGTCGTTGATCGACTTGAAGTCGTCGAGGTCGAGGAACAGGACAGCGCCGCCGCTGCCGTAGCGGCGCGCGTAGGCTATCTGGTGTTCGAGTTCGCGGACGAAGCCGCGGCGATTCAACAGCCCGGTCAGAGGGTCATGCTCCACGAGGTAGCCGAGCTCGCCCTCGTAGCGCTTTTGCTCCTCGATGTCCTGCAGCTGGCGGATGCAGTACATCGGGTTGCCCGCCTCGTCGTGGACCAGCGAGGCACTGACGGTTACCCACACCGCGTGACGTTCGGCGTGCAGCAAGCGCTCCTCGATCTTGAAGCTCTCAACCTCACCCTCAACGAGCCTCTTCATCGCCGCCCGATCGGTCGCTATGTCGTCGGGATGCAGCAGTGTGTGGATGTCCGTCAGCAGAAGCTGCCCAGCTGAATATCCCGTCAACCGACAGAACGCGGGGTTCACTCGTAGACAGCGACCCTCGCTCTCGGGGTCGATGCTGACGAGCCCAATGCCGAGGGGAGCATCCTCGAAAGCGCTGCGCAGATACGACTCCACATCCGGGGCCCTGCGCGCATCCATGGCACCGATAGCATCCTCGACAGTTGAGATGCCGATAAGCGTCCCGCTCGCGTCCGCAATCGGCGAGATCTGCATCCAGACCACTCTCGCGGTCCCGTCCTTGCTCAGCCGTTCGGTCTGATAGCAATCGCTTAGATTCGCCGCCAGCAAGGCGCGGACAGCGTCGCTTTCACCATCTTGGCACACACCCGGCACGATCAGGTCATACGGGCGACCGACCGCCTCATCCGCGGCATACCCGTATAGCCTCTCAGCGCCGGCGTTCCACGCGCTGATGATCCCGTCTAAGCCTCTCGCAATCACCGCGCCCTCCAGCGACTGGAGGATTGCACGTGCACCGAGGTCGCCCTGCAACTCCTGCGTGCCCGACGAGCGTGCCAACAAGCGAGTCAATCGACCGCGAAAAGCTGACTCATCCACTGGCCCGTTTTGGCTCTGCATGACCGCTTCCTCCCGTAGACGCAAGCTTGTCAACGAGGCGCGGTCCGTGGGGAGTCGCAGTCACCGTGTGGCTGCAAGCACGTCCAGCAACCGACAGCAATTAGGCAGACCACCCATAGGCAATCGACTATATCGCTGAGTCGATTCTAGCAGACTACTAGACGAGTTCTACTTAACGTTCTCATCCACGTTCTGGTGGACTTGAGTGGACAGGTCGGCCGGAACTCAGCGTTGTTCGCACCAAGAAAAGAGTCGCCTAGACGGAGGCAGCGGCCTCAAGGAGTGTGACCGGTCGTCGACTGATGTGTGATGACAGTTCAACGACCACCCCCGAACCTTGGAGTCATCCAAACGTTGGCGCCGCCCGCTCAACTTTCCGAGCTCAGCGAAAATGTACGTCCGCTCGGTCAGGCGCTTAGGGCGCGGGTTGAAGATGTGCTCGAGCTGACCGTCGCGCGAACGAGCGGATCCCCGATCGATGCCAAGGTCCAGGACGGCTTCGATCGAGTCTGCACTACCTCCACGATCGCGCTGGCCCGCTGGCTCGCGGGAGAGGGTCCGGAGGCAGCCCACGCGGCGAACAGGGAAACCTGGCTTTTCTATTGCGAGTTGGCGACCAACCGCGCCGCGTCCATGAATGACCTGATCACGCGCTCGCTGTACTGGCGCGACGCAGTCGCTGAGGTACTGCAGCAAAGCGCCGCGCAACTGGATGTTTCACCTGAGGCGCTCTCCGAAGCACTGAACGTGCTGCAACTGAGTCTCGAGTTCGGCCTCGTTCGGATGTCGAAGTCCTTTGATAGCGAACGCCAGCGAACGGAGGAGGAGCTCGCGTTCGTGGCCACACACGACACGTTGACCGGACTGCCGAATCGGACATCGATCCTGGACCGAACTGAGCAGATGCTGGTGCGTGCGCGCCGCCACGATACCCCGGTGGCAGCACTGTTCATCGGTCTCGATAATTTCAAGAACGTCAACGAGACGCTGAGCCACGACGTGGGCAACCAGCTCCTGCGAGCAGTCGCCAAGAGGCTGGATGGCATCGTGCGCGACACCGACGCGCTCGGGCGCCTAGGCGGGGACGAGTTCGTCATCATCGCGGAGGAACTCTCGCGTGAAGACGGTCCCGAGCGGATCGCCGAACGTGTGCAAGAAGCGCTTGGGGCGCCATTCGAGCTCGCAGGAGAACAGGAGTCTCACCTAACCATGACCGCGAGTATTGGGATCGCGACAGTTGCGCGATCCTCAGCTGAGGAGTTCTTGTGCGATGCGGATATCGCGATGTACCAGGCTAAGTGGAACGGCAAGAACTGCCACGTCGAGTTCGAGTCCGGGATGCAGGTCGCTGTGCAAGGCCGTATGGAGCTTGAGATGGACCTGCGCGACGCCCTCTCTAATAAGGAGTTCTTCTTGGTCTATCAGCCCACATTCGATCTGCGCGACATGAGCCCCACCGGGATGGAGGCGCTGATCCGCTGGAAGCACCCGACCCGAGGCGTCGTCCAACCAAATGACTTCATACCCCTGCTCGAGGAAACCGGACTGATCATCGAGGTCGGGAAGTGGGTGCTGGAAGAGGCCTGCCGTCAAGGCGCCATGTGGCGCGAGGCTGGGCATATGATCGGAATTGCGGTCAACGTCTCTGGACGCCAGCTCGATAGCGATCAGTTCGTCACCGACGTCCACAACGTCCTCTCAGAGAGCGGGCTGGATGCAAGCGCGCTGACCGTTGAGATCACCGAGACCGCACTGATGCGCAACGTCGCGAATACCGCCCGGCGGCTGACCGCCATTAAGGAACTGGGTGCACGCATAGCGATTGACGACTTCGGCACCGGTTACTCATCCCTCGCCCACCTCCAGCAGTTCCCTGTCGACGCACTGAAGATCGACCGGTCATTTATCTCCCGGCTTACAGAGAGCCCCGAAGGGGCAACGATAATCCACACCCTGGTACAGCTTGGCAAGGCCCTCTCGATCGAGACGCTCGCCGAGGGCATCGAGACACAGCAGGAGCTGTCGATGCTGCAGCAGGAGCAATGCGACTGCGGCCAGGGCTTCCTCTATGCCCGGCCTCTTGACGCAGTTGACGCCGAGAAGCTCCTGCAAGCATGGGCGAACGGGTTCGTGCGCGAGGTGTCGAGGATCGTGCCATCGCGCGGCAAGATCCCCGCGGCGCTCTTGGGATTGGGCTAGTCCGCTAGCCCTCTAGCAGGTGCGCCCCAGCGCCTGGACGTACCTCGCGTGCCTGTGCAGGCGGCTGCACCTCGGGCGCGAACAGGCCAAGCACGCTGCCTCCAAAGCCACCGCCCACAAGCCGCGCACCACTCGCGCCCGCACCCAGCAACCGCTCGACCGCGTCCTCCACAACAGGGGTGGAAACCTCATAGGAATCGCGCAGGCTCTCGTGGGCGGCGTTGAGTAGCCGGCCAAGCAGTGGCAGGTCGTTCGTGCGCAGCGCCATCACCGCTTCGCGCACTCGCTCGTTTTCGCTGAGCACGTGCCCCACACGCCGGCGTAGCGGTTCTGGCAGCGCCTCAACCGCTACGCCTCCGGCCTCGCGCAGCGACGTCACCCCCAGCAGCGCGCAGGCCTGCGCGCACTCAGCGCGGCGCTCGTTGTAACCGGAGCTCGCATGCAGGTGGCGCTCGCCGGAGTCGAGCACCACGAGCCGCCAGCCGTCGAGTCGCAGCGGCACCACCTCTACATCCAGCGTGCGGAAATCGATGCACAGCGCTGCGTCGGGCTCACCGTAGAGCGAGGCCAGCTGATCGAGCAGGCCGGTATGCGCACCTACCCAGTCGTTCTCGACACGCGCGCAAAGCTCTGCGATCTCGGTGCGCTGCACCGCCTTGGCCGCACCCGGCACAGCACGCGACCCGAGCTCAATGAGCGCGAGGCACAAAGCGACCTCCAGCGCCGCCGATGAGGACAGACCAGCGCCAGCAGGGAGCTCCCCGCCGATCTCCAAGCGAGCGCCTACGAGCGGAAAGCCAGCGCGGGCGAGCTCAGCGACGCTCCCGCGTACGAACGCGCGCCACCCCGGCGCCGGCGAGGGCCCAGCGAGCGCGAACTCGTCGCGCTCGTCCAAGTCGCGTGCGTACGCGATGACGCGATCCTCGCCAGCCACGCCTCGCGGCTCGGCGTCGGCTCGCACGGTGACGCCTTCGCTGATCGCAAACGGCAGCGCCAGACCCTGGTTGTAGTCCGTGTGCTCGCCGATCAGGTTGACGCGCCCAGGCGCGAACGCGACGCTCCGCTCAGCCGGCACGGGCGATCGCCTCACGCAACTTGGCGGCGGACTCCTCGGGCAGTGTGTCGGAGATGAACGCCCCTGCGCCCTGCTCGGAGCCGGCCAGATACTTCAGCTTCTCGGCGGTGCGCAGCGGCGGATAGAACTCGACGTGCAGATGGCCTTGCCCAGCAGCCGCCGCGCCAGGCCGCGATGGGGAGACCGTGGGCGCCTGGTGGACCGCCATCACGTACGGGAAAGGCCGGTCGAACAGCGCGTCGTAACCACGTGTCAGCATCTGCAGCGCGACAGCCAGCAAGCGCAGCTCCTCCGGCTCGCACTCGAGCAGGCTTGCGCGATGGCTGCGCATGACCACGTGGGCTTCGTAGGCCCAGCGGGCAGCGTAGGGGAGGTACACGACCACGCCGTCGTTCTCGAACAGCACGCGACTGGCATCCGCGAGCTCGCGCCGAAGCAGCTCGCACGGCGCACAACCCCCCAGCCGCCCGTCAGCGGCGAGCTCGGCGCGGGGCACCGGCGGCAGGAACGGGTAGCCGTAGATCTGCCCGTGAGGATGGTGCAGGGTCACACCGACCTCCACCCCGCGGTTCTCGAAGATGTAGACGTAGTCGACATCCTCGCGAGCGCCGAGCTCCATGTAGCGGTGACGCCAGACCCACATCAGCGCCTCCGCGCGCTCAGGCGCAAGCGCAGCGAACGAGGCGTCATGGTCGTCGGTGTAGACGACCACCTCGGCAGCGCCGCCGGGCGTCTCGAACGCCGGAAAGCGATTGTCGAACACCGCAATCTCAAACGCCGGGAAGGGAATCTCGGTCTGAGGCCCTCCCGGTCGCGTGGGGTCCAGCGGGCAGTGGTCCCGTGAGGGCAGGAACGTGCGGTCTTGGCGATGGATCGCGTAGGTGACCTCCTCGCCGCGCAGCTCCTCGAAGCGCAGCTCGCTCATGCACTCCCCAGCTGGTCGTCGCTGTAGAGGATCAGCGCGCGGCCATCGTCTTTGACGTGGCGTGCAATCGCGAGTGGTCCGGCATGCTCGCCGCGACCTCCATGCTCGCTTTCGGACTCGCGCATATCGGCCCGCTCGCCCGTATCAGCCGGGTTCCCGCCGAGCGATCGCTCGCCCGAGTCGGGGGGCTCGGCGGACATTCCTGCCATGGCCCGAGGGTATACCCCCGCCTCGTCCGGGGTCTCCCCGAGAGAGTCGTGCACGGTTTGCGGCATTCCGCCGGCTAGGATGCGGACATTCCGCACATAGGGTGAGTAAGGTTGCGGTTTAGGGGGAATCTAGTAGCCGAAGCCGCGGCGACAGCCGCGGCCCTGCGAGTAGGAGGAGGGAGCACCATGGCAGACACAGACCAGGCTCACCAAGCGGTGGAGCTGGAGCATGTTGACGGGTCGGACATCGGACGGGGAGGGTTCGATCGGCGCGCGTTCCTGCGCCGCAGCGCCATGACTGGCATCGCCGCCGGTTCGGTCGGAACCTTGCTGAGTGCTTGCGGGTCAAGCGCCTCCAGCAGCAGCGGCGGCGGGTCCTCGAGTGTCTTTGGCTCGCATCCGAACTACAAATTCGTGATCGTCAACCACGTCACGACCAATCCGTTCTTCACGCCCACCCAATACGGTGCCGCCGACGCGTGCAGCCTGCTGGGCTGCTCCTACCAGTGGACCGGCTCGGAAAACAGCAACGTCAACCAGATGGTCAATGCGGTCAACACCGCCGTCACCGGTGCCGCCGACGGTATCGCCGTTGCGCTGATCGATCTGCATGCCTTCAACAGCCCCGTCGAAGCAGCCATCAAGGCGGGAATCCCAGTGGTGGCCTACAACGCCGACGCGCCTGGGAACGCTCGGCTTTCCTACATCGGTCAGGACCTCAAAAAGGCCGGCGAAGAGATGGGCGAAAGGATCGTCGAAGCAGTCGGCGCGGGCGACGTGGCGCTGTTCATCGCCACGCCCGGCTCTGCGAACCTGCAGCCGCGCATCGAAGGCGCGGAAAAGGCGATCAAGGCCTCCGGCAAGCCAATCAACATCCACACCGTCGCGACCGGCGCCGCCGTTCCGGGCGAGCTCTCGACGATCGAAGCGTATTGGACCGGTCACAAGGAAACGAAGGGCATGTACGCGGTCGACGGAGGCTCCACGGAAAGCCTCGCGAAAGTCATGCAGAAGTTTGGGCTCGGCGGCAAGGTCAAGGCCGGTGGCTTCGACCTGACCGAAGCCACCCAGAAACTGCTCCAGGAAGGCAACATCGAATTCACGATCGATCAGCAGCCCTACCTGCAGGGCTTCCTGCCGATCCTGCAGCTGTTCCAGTACAAGGTGTCAGGGACGTTGACGGGCCCCGCGGAAGTCGACACAGGCCTGAAGTTCCTCAACAAAGAAACGGTCGCTCCCTACGTGAGCTCGAAATCACGCTACGAGGGCACCTCGACGACGGCCGCCGTCGTCAAGTAGGAAGCGAAGAGGCGTCGGGGAGGGATCGTGGCGAGCGCGGCGCAGAGCCCCGCAACGAGCGGTCCCTCCACCGGGTCCGGCGGTGAGACACAGCACCGCTCGCTGCCCGGCGGAGGTGAAGTGCTCACCCGTCTGATCGCGCTGCGCGAGGGCAGCATCATCGTCGTGACGCTGATCACGGCGATCTACTTCGCCGCGAACACCAGCAGCTTCTTCACGGGCGCCAACTTCGAAACGCTGCTGCCGTACTTCGCGCCATTCGCGATCCTGGCGGCGGGCGAGGTGTTCGTGATGATCTTGGGGGAGATTGACCTGTCAATCGGCGCCCTCTACCTGTTCGCACCGATCCTCTTCTACAAGCTCTACAGCTCCGCCGGCCTGGGGCTGGTGCCAGGCGTGATCGTCACACTGCTGGTGTGCATGGCCGTCGGCGCCCTCAACGGCTTCTTCGTCGCGATCGTCGAAATCAACTCGTTCGTGACGACGCTGGCGACCCTGTTCTGCTTCGAGGGCCTAGCGCTGATCGTCTCGCACGGCACGCCTGTCGCCACGCCGGGCGCGGCTGTCCACACAACGGAAGTCGCCGTCAACCATGTCATCAACGGCCACACCATCACGCTGCATGAAAAAGTCAACCACATCGGCACGTTCGCCAAAATCTTCGGCGGCGGCACCTACTCCGAGCTGATCTGGGCGGTGGCGATCGTCCTGATCCTGCAAGTCGTGCTGACATTCACCCGCTGGGGCCTCTACACAGTGGCGATCGGCTCCAACAAGCTGGGCGCCTCCGAGGCCGGCGTGCAGGTGAAGCTGGTGATGATCCGCAACTACGTGCTGTGCGCGCTGACGGCGGCGCTGGTAGGCCTGTTCGAGGCGGTGCGCTCGGGCACGGTGCAGCCGGACCCGGCGGGAGCCAACGAAATTCTGTTCCTGGCGGTCGCTGCAGGTGTGATCGGCGGCACACTGCTGACGGGCGGCTCAGGCACGATCGTCGGCGCGCTGATCGGAGCGCTGTTCCTCGGCGTTCTCGAGGATGGTCTCGTCCTCCAGGGCGTAAACGCCAACTACAAACTTTTTTATCTCGGTCTGGCGATCATCGTGGCAATGACCGCCAACGTCTACGTCGGGCGGGTGCGCAGGGGGCACGCCGGAAGTGGCTGACGCGCCACCACCCGAGACAGCAGTGGTGGGCCCGAGCTCGGCGCCCGATGACGTGCTGCGCGTGGAACACATCGCCAAGCGCTTCGGGCCGGTGACTGCGCTGAAGGACGTCAACCTGCACCTCAAAAAGGGTGAGGTGCTGGGTCTGCTCGGCGACAACGGCGCGGGCAAGTCGACGCTGATCAAGATCCTGTGCGGCTTTCAGAAGCCTGACTCGGGGAAGATGTTCCTGCACGGCAAGCCGTTCGAGCCCAAGAGCGTCGATGACGCGCGCGACGCTGGCATCGAGACCGTCTATCAGGACCTGGCGCTGATCGACGAACTGTCGGTCTACCACAACCTGTTCCTGCGCAAGGAGCGCGTGCACCGCCCCATCCCGCTGCTGTCAAACCGTCAGATGAAGCGCGAAGCGCGCACCGCGTTGGACGAGATCGGCATCAACATCCCACGCATCGACGTGGCCGTCGCGAGGCTCTCCGGCGGCCAGCGCCAGGCAATCGCCGTTGCGCGCACGGTCAACTCCGACGCCGACATCATCCTGCTTGACGAGCCGCTGGCGGCGATGGGCGCAAAAGAGGGCGCGATGATCCTCGACCTGGTCGCCCGCCTGAAAGACGAGGGCCGGGTCTCGATCATCATGATCCTCCACAACTACGTCCACGTGCTGCAGGCCTGCGACCGGGTAAGCATGATCCAGGACGGAGCAATCGCGCTGGACAAGCCAACAGCGGAGACCTCCGTCGAGGAGCTCACCGACATCGTTGTCAACGAGTACCGTCGGGCACGAATGGAAGCCCACGAAGCTGAGGCCGCGGCGCCCCCCGCGTCCGCTTGAGGCGCAGCGCTCTACTGGCTATGCGTCGCTCGAGGGCGCCCAGATGTTGATCGCGCCATCCACGGCGTAACGCTCGATCTCGGTCAGCTCCTCAGCGGAGAAATCAAGGTTGGATAGCGCCGCGTAGTTCTGCTCCAGCTGGCTGACACTGCTTGCGCCGATCAGCGCGGAGCTCACGCGCTGGTCGCGCAGCACCCACGCGATCGCCAGCTGGGCAAGAGACTGGCCACGGCGTGCTGCGATCTCGTTGAGCGCCCGGACTCGTGCGAGGTTCTCCTCGCTAAGCAGCTGCTCGTCAAAGGCCTCGCCGCGGCGCACACGCGAGTCCTCCGGAACGCCCTGCAAGTACCGGTCCGTCAGCAAACCCTGCCCGAGTGGCGAGAACACGATCGCGCCGACACCACGCCGCTCGAGGATGTCGAGCAGGTCACGCTCGATCCAGCGGTTCAGCAGCGAATATGAGGGCTGGTGCAGCAGCAGCGGCGTGCCCAGCCCCGTCAGGATCTCGATCGCCTCCTCGGTGCGCTGCGCCGAGTAGGAGCTGATCCCCACATACAACGCCTTGCCCTGGCGCACGGCGCTGTCGAGCGCGCCCATCGTCTCGTGCAGCGGGGTGCTCGGGTCGAAGCGATGCGAGTAGAACACATCGACGTAGTCCAGGCCCATGCGCGTCAGGCTCTGATCGAGGCTCGCTAGCAGGTACTTACGGGAGCCAAGATCTCCGTAGGGCCCGGGCCACTGGTCATAGCCAGCCTTGCTGGAGATGATCAGCTCGTCGCGATAGGGACGAAAGTCCTCGGCGAAGATGCGACCGAAGTTCTTCTCCGCTGCGCCATATGGCGGGCCGTAGTTGTTGGCGAGGTCGAAGTGCGTGATACCGAGGTCGAACGCCCGCCGCAGGATCGCGCGGCTCACCGCGAGTGGCCGGTCGTCGCCAAAGTTTTGCCACAGGCCGAGCGAGATCGCCGGTAGCTGGATGCCGCTGGCGCCGACACGCCGATAGGGCATCCGCTCGTAGCGGGCGTCGTCTGGGAGATACACCGGGTCGGCGCGCGTGGGATCGAACGGCACAGGGCGATTATCGCAGCGACCAATAACGCCTGCAGCCACTGATCGCGGGCTGCGCTTCGTGACCCGGTCGTGAAAGTGTCTAGGTTCAAGCGGGTGGAGAACCTCGGTACCCCCGAACGTCTCATGGTCGCGAGCATGCGTGGCGCGCGCTGGCTCGGACGCCTGCTGCGTGGGCAGGTCGTCCAGTTCGTCGGCGGCCCCGCGCGGGCGCGCGTGATCTCGCTATTCGCGTGCGTGCTCGCGCTCAGCAGCGCGCAGATCGCCACCGTCGGCGCGGTCGCTCCCCAACTGGAGCACTCGCTGCATATTGGCAACACGAAGATCGGCCTGCTCAACTCGGTAGCCCTGCTAGTCGGCGCGGCGGCGGTGATCCCGGTGGGGCTGCTAGTAGATCGGGCGCAGCGGATACCGCTGCTCGCGGCCAGCATCGTGCTGTGGAGCTTGGCGACGCTATTCGCCGCCATCGCACGCTCCTATTCGAGCCTGCTGCTCACCCGTGTCGGGCTCGGCGCGGTGGCCGCTACGGCAGGCCCGGCGATTGCGTCGCTGACCGGCGACTACTTTCCCTCCTCCGAGCGCGGGCGTATCTATGGCTACATCCTCAGCGGGGAGATCGCCGGCACCGCTGCGGGATTCCTGGTGAGTGGCACCGTTGCGAGCGTGTTCTCATGGCGAGTGGCCTTCGGGCTGCTCGCACTTCCTGGCTTCTTTCTTGCGCGGGCGCTGTGGCGCACAGTGCCAGAGCCGCAACGCGGAGGGCAAAGCCGCCTGGCACCCGGGGCACAGGATCTCGCAGGCGCGGCGGCACCCCCCGACGCCAATCGCACCGGCGAGAGGGGCGCAAGCGGCGCGGAATGGGTAAACGATCGGGATCTTGCCGGTGAGGCAGCCCGCCGCCGCGGCTTTACCCCTGACCCAGCGCTGATCCTCGACTCCGATCCCAACGCGATGTCGCTGGGTAGCGCCGTGCGCTACATCCTGCGCGTCCCTACGAACATGCTGATGATCGTCAGCTCATCGCTTGGCTACTTCTTCTTTGCCGGCCTGCAGACGTTCGCTGTGGTGTTCGTGCGCGGCCATTATCACGCAGGTCAGGCAACAGCCACACTCGTTCTCGGCCTGCTGGTCCTCGGCGCGCTACTAGGCACGCTCGCCAGCGGGCCGATCACCGACGCGCTGGTCCGCCGCGGTCGCCTGGAAGCGCGGGTGTGGGTTCCAGCGCTGTGCTACCTCGGTGCCGCCGCGCTCCTGATTCCCGGCCTGCTCAGCAACCACCTCGCTACCGCGATCTGGTTTGACGTCGGGGGTGCGGCGCTGATCTCGGCGGCCAATCCACCGCTGGATGCGGCCCGCCTGGACATCATGCCCCCCGGCCTATGGGGACGAGCGGAGAGCACACGTACGTTTCTGCGCTCACTCGCGCAAGCGCTCGCACCGCTGCTGTTCGGCGCCATCGCCGACCTGGTCGCCGGCTTCGTGCCTGCGCAGGCACCCATCGGCACGCACACACACGGCATCGTCTCCTCAGCCAGCGGCACCGGCCTACAGGTCAGCTTCCTGATCATGCTGAGCACACTCGCCGCCGCCGGCGTGTTCCTCTTGCGCGCGCGAAACACCTATCCCCCAGACGTGGCCACCGCTGGCGCAGCATGGACTCCGCCTCCAGCCACCGAGCAGGGTGGGGCCCGCAACTGACGCTTGTGCCCACCAGCAGCATGAGCCTCTCCTCTACCCTGACGGGATGCCCCCGGCTCTGACAGGCGCGACGGCCCACGATGAAGATCTGCTCGTGCGGGTGCGTGCGGGCGAGGAGACCGCGTTTGCCCAGCTCGTGGAGCCCTACCGACGCGAGCTGCACGCCCACTGCTATCGGATGCTCGGGTCGGTGCACGACGCCGAAGACGCGTTGCAGGACGCGCTGCTGCGCGCCTGGCGTGCACTCCCCAAGTTCGAAGGGCGAAGCTCGCTGCGCTCGTGGCTGTACACGATCGCCACGAACACCTGCCTTGACCAGATCGCCCGGCGACCCAAGCGTGTACTGCCAATCGATCACGGCCCCGCCAGTGACGCTCACGTGGCACCCGGCGAACCACTGCTCGAGTCCGTGTGGATCGAGCCCTATCCGGAGTTCCTCGGTGTGGAGGACGGCTTCGTCGAGCCCGGTGCCCAGTATGAGCGCCGCGAGGGCGTGGAGCTGGCATTCATCGCCGCGCTACAACACCTGCCAGGCACCCAGCGTGCGGTGCTGATTCAGCGCGAGGTACTCGGCTTCTCGGCCAAGGAGGTCGCCGAGTCGCTACAGACGAGCGTGGCCTCAGTCAACAGCGCACTGCAACGCGCACGGGCCGCCGTTCAGGAGCGGGTCCCCGAGCGGACCCAGCAGGCCACGTTGCGTGCGCTAGGCGCAGATTCGGTGCGTGACCTCGTCGACCGCTACGTAGATGCGTGGGAGCGCAACGACGTGGAGGCGTTCGTGGCGTTGCTGGCTGAGGACGCCACGTTCACGATGCCACCGCTGGCCAGCTGGTACGAGGGTCGCGAGGCGATCAAGAGCTGGGCCAGCAATTATTCGCTATCGGGCGCGTGGCGCTGGCGCGTCGCGCGCACTACCGCCAACGAACAGCCCGCGCTCGGCTTCTACGCATGGCATGGCGGGGACGAGCACTACCGTCCTTTCGCGCTGAACATTCTGAGCTTTCGCGGGAGGCAAGTCAGTGATGTCACAGCGTTCATTGCGCGTTCCAGTGAGCCGCGCGAGCGCGAGACGTTCCAGCGCTATCCAGACGAGCCCGTCGACACCGCCAAGGTCGACGACGTGTTCACGCGTTTCGGCCTACCAGCGCGGCTGGGCTGAACGCGGACGGCGACAGTCAGGCTGAGTCGCGTTCGAGCCCCGCGATCAGCAGATTCAGGCCGAACTCGAAGCGTTCGTCTGCATCGGGGCCGGTCATCTCCGGTGCGATCGAGGCTAGGACGGGGAAGCGCTCCACTGGCAGCGCCTCATAGAAGGCGTGTATCTCCTGGAAGTAGCGCTCGATCTCAGCGGCGCTCATGTCCGCGTGACCGTAGACACCGGCCTCGAACGCGCACGCGGACACGTAGAGGATCAACTGGTCGATCCCCAGCGCAACGGTACGGTCGGAGAGACCGCCCGCACGCATGACCGCAACCAGCGCCTCCGCCGCCCGCAAGGTCTGCGGAGAGGTCGGCACTCGACCAAGGCCCGCGAGCGCCGCGTCGCGATGCGCCGTCAGGATCTCGCGCAGCTCACCCAGCATCTGGTGCAGTTGCTCGCGCCAGCGATCGGGATCGGGCTCGGGCAGGCGCACCCGCCCCACCAACTCGTCGTAAACGAGCTCGAGCAGCTCTTCCCGACCTGACACATGCGAGTACAGCGACGCCGCGCCCGTGTGCAAGCGCTCGGCAACCCTGCGCATCGACAGGCCCGCGAGACCCGACTCGTCGAGAACCTCGATCGCAGCGGTCACGATCGCCTCAACCGACAGCCCAGCTTCGCGCGGTGATGTCTTGCGCTGGCGTGACACCCGTCGGGGAGCTATCGGCAGCGCGGCACCGAGCTCACCGCTGGGATCTGGGGCGCGAGCGGACGATGGACGTGGTCGAGGACTTGACGCGGACATGCCGATAGTGTAGAACACTGTTCTCGAACATTGTTCGCGAACGTCGTTCTTCCACCATGAAAGGCCAAAATGGACACCGTTCCCACCCGAAGTCATCCACGCCGATGGGCGATCCTGGCGCTCGTGCTGGCAGCCGAGTGCATGGACCTGCTTGACGGCACGATCGTCAACGTCGCTGCCCCCACGATCCACGCGGACCTACACGCGAGCGCCGCCGCGCTGCAGTGGATCATCGGCGGCTACGCCCTCACCTTCGCCGTCGGGTTGATCACAGGCGCCCGCTTGGGGGACATCTACGGACGCAAGCGCATGTTCGTGCTCGGCGCGCTGGGCTTCGTGGCTGCGTCGCTCGCATGCGCCTTCGCAGTCAGCCCGGCGATGCTGATCGGCTGCCGCCTCGCGCAGGGCAGCGCCGCCGCGCTGCTCATTCCGCAGGGCCTGGGCATCGTTCGCGATGTGTTCGCCGGCGACGAGCAGGGCAAGGCGTTCGCGGTCTTCGGCCCCGTCATCGGACTCTCTGCTGTGCTCGGTCCGATCATCGGTGGCGCGTTGGTGGACGCAAACGCTTTCGGGACGGGCTGGCGTTTGGTGTTCTTCGTGAACCTCCCTCTCGGCCTCATCGCGGCCATCGGCGCCGCGCGCATCATGCCCGAGTCGCGCGCCCCTGAGCGCAGCAAGCTCGATCTCGTTGGCACGCTCCTCGTCGCCGCGGCCATGGGCTTGCTCGTGTACCCCCTGATCCAGGGACGGGAAGCCGGCTGGCCGACCTGGTGCTACACCATGATCGCTGGCAGCGCGCTCGCGTTCGGCCTGCTCGTCGCGTGGAGCAGATACGGACGCCGCCACGGTCGCGACCCGCTCGTGGAGGCGAGCATCTTTGGCCATCGTGCTTACGCCGCCGGACTGGCCACGATCGTTGTGTTCTTCGCCGGCATGATCGGCACCCTGCTGGTGCTCACGCTGTTCCTGCAATTTGGCGAGCACTACTCCGCGATCCACGCCGGCCTCACGCTCGCTCCGTTCGCCCTCGGCTCGGCCATCGGCGCGACACTGGCGGCTGGCGTGCTCGCACCTAGGTTCGGCAGGACAGTCCTCCAAGGAGCCGCACTGGTGCTCGGCGCCGGCGTGTACTGGCTACACCACGTGATCGCCGTGCACGGCCTGTCCACCTCATCCCTGTCGCTGATCGCACCACAGCTGCTCCTCGGGGCAGGCATCGGCATGCTGATCTCACCGCTGTTCGACTTCATCCTCGCGTCGGTCACCGACCGCGAGGCCGGGTCCGCGTCAGGCGTTCTCAACGCCACACAGCAGCTCGCCGGCGCACTCGGCGTAGCGATCATGGGCACGGTGTTCTTCTCCACGCTCAGCCACGCCGGGTATGTATCCGCCATCAGCCGTTGCCTGCTGGTCGAGCTCGCCACAACTCCAGTTCTGCTGCTAATCACCACCATGCTGCCCAAGCACGCCCGCGTGATCGCGGTGGGCGATGCGCCGGTTGTCATAGTGGACACATGCACGCCTCGGACGAGCACGCGACACCCGCCGCAAGCAACGGGCTCGGTCTGCAGAACTTTCGAGACTTAGGCAGCTTGCCCACCCGCACGGGCGGACACATACGCAGCGGCGTGCTCTATCGCAGCGACGCGCCGCACCCCGGAGACGCCCCGCCTGCCGCCGTGTCGTGGCCGCCAGCAACCGTCATCGATCTGCGCTCGCTGGAGGAGGCCGGGGGCGAGCACCCACTCGTGAGCGCCGATACCGATGTCCACTCGATCCCGCTGATGGCTGAGGCTGGGATCGTGCGACTCGCCGAGAACCCACCCGAGCTCGATGCAGGGGTGGCCGGCCTCTACCGCAGAACGCTGAGGAACGTCGGTCCGTCCTTCGCCGAGGTCGCGTGCCTGATCGGCGCGTCCGACGGCCCAACCCTCGTGCATTGCACCGCCGGAAAGGATCGGACTGGCCTGGTGATCGCCGTGCTCCTTGCGGCCGCTGGCGTAGACCATGAGGACATCGTTGCCGACTACCTACGGACGCAGGCCAACATGCCAGGTGTGCTCGAACGCATCGCCAGCACACCCGGGCTCAAGGACGGTCCGGCGCTGGTGCAACGCGTCGCACAGGTCCAACCCGAGATCTTGACCGCCCCCACCGATGCAATCGAAGCGGCGCTCGAGCTCATCGACGAGAGCGGCGGTGCCAATGTATGGCTGGAACACCACGGCCTGAGCCACGTCGAGCTAGCGCGGCTGCGAGCCCACCTCGTTGAGTAGGCGCATGCGCCGGTGAGCCTGGGCGCGATCGCCCTAGGGGCTAGGTGCTATTACCCACTGCTGCCCCGGCCCGCTCGGGTGAGCACTGCCGAATGCCAGAAGCACAGGATCTTCGTTCGCCGGCGGCGTGTTCGCCAGCGTCATCACGCCTCCCGTCACCGCATTGGCGAGCACGAAGGTCTGCTGTCCCACCTGGGCAAGCAGCCGCCAGCGCTGACTGAGCTCGCCCGTCCAGGCTTGCTGGAGAACCTGCAGCGGGCCGGAGCCGATGCGGCCACTGTCGAGCGCCAGCCCACTGGCCAGTGACAGGATCACGGACGTCGCCTCCCCATCAGGAGGTTCGTCGATCTCGACCAGAAGCCACTTCTGATTGGCCGGCGGGTGGCCCCACGCCGCGAACGCCTGAACCACGCCACCCGGGGTCGGCGTCGAGTGGCGCAAGTCGGCGACCATCAGCTTGCCGTTGCGGTCCCTGTTGACGGCCGCGATGCGGCTGGGGACGAACTGCTCCATGTACCAGCGTTGGTTGGCGGTGTTGGTGAATTCCTGTTGCGTGAGAACGCCGCCTGGCCGGTTGGACATCGTCCCCGTCAGGGCAAGCCCGCTGCCCACGTTCTGAAACCAGAAGCCCCGTCCTCCCGCCCAGTGCACGCGCCACTTCTGGTTGCCGTTGTCGCTCGTCTTCCAAGGCCACACGCAGATCTCCGCGCCCGCGGTCCTCGAGCTTTTGACAACGTCCATCACGAACTCGTGGCCCGTGAGCGCGATGCGGAACGTTCCCGCGTCGGCGCCCGTCAACGACTCGAGCGCCCACAGCTGGTTGCCCCCGCCGTTGAGCAGCCATTGCTGCACGGGGTCCCCACCCGAGGGGTTTTCCCCGCGCGTCTCCACGACCAGACCGTTGAGTGGCCCGATGATCACCCTGGGGGCGTCAGAGCCAGTGCCGTTGGCGAGGGCCATCCAGCGCGTCAGGAAGCTCGCCGTGGATGACACCGCGCTGCCCAAGACCACCGCAAGGTTGTCCTTGACCGCGTCGATCGCCTGCGCTTTAGACATCTTGATCCCGTAACCGCTCGTTACATCGGCGGGCCATACCAACGGCAGCAAGGGCTTTGAGGTCTTTGCGATCGTGAACAGCAGATCCCGAAGCGAGCTCTGCGGGGGCGGGGGTTTGTAGATGGCGGGCTCTCTGATACTCGTCTGCTGAGCCATCACGTACTTCTCGAAGTCTCTGTGCCAGAAGGGCAGCCACGAGCTGAACTGAGAGCGGTTGCTCGAGTGCATCGGCTGTGTGAGGTCCGTCGCGTAGTGCATGGCCAGCCCGAGCCGGTAACCCGCCTCACCTAGTTCCCCGGCGATGTAGTAGTCGATCGCCTCGTTGGCCAAGCTCGCGCCGCGTTCGACGGCCGTGGGGCTGGTCCTGCCAAGCCAGTTGGTACCAGTGTCCGGGTCGAAGAAGTGGGACGTGTAAAAGGCAGTCTCGTGCACGCCCGGAATCAGCTCGTCGTCCCACGGGCTCACATAGTCCGCGTCGTGTAGGCCTTCGAAGAGCCTGTTGTGGAAGGGCTCATCCGCGATCGGGCCGCGGAATGGTTTGACCAGGGCCCCGATTTGCGTGCCAACCGCACCGCCGTCCTGCTCAGCCAGGAGCGCAGCGCGATTGAGTATCCACAGGTGGGTGCTCTTCGTCTCGTCGAAGACCGACTCCACCTCCCAGCCGGGTGCTCCCGCGTCGGCGCGCGAGCGCTGGGCGGAGACCCTCTCGGAGGAGTCACCGAACGAGATACGACGCACCACCCGCTCGGCCGTCAATACCCAGGTGCAATCCGCCCAGCCAGCCGATGAGACCCAGCTGATCCTGATGTCGCCCCAGAGCCGAAGCCATGGGTTGACCGCATCAAGGCCGAGGAAGATGAGCAGGGCGCCGAGGCTGTCAAGGCCGAACACCGCGCCCTCCGGGCTGACGCTGATCTGCACGAGGTGGACGCCGCCTCCAGGCTGGTAGGACGGTAGTTGCGACCACGCGCGGCGCGCGGTGTAGTACACGTACACCACCCCGTCCGATGACAGGCCGTATCCGGCCGCAGCGCCCTGGACCGCGAGCATCGTGAAGGTGACGCCCGCCGGCCGCGGCGCCGGTATCCAGTTCTCGCCCGCCCGCATGTTCGGATCGCCCGTGGCGCTGTTGATCGCCCATACCGTCCCGTCACCGGCCGCCGCCACGCTCGACCAGCCCGATCCGACCGGCTGCGGGTTCCATTGCTCGATTGGGCCCACGTTGCGAAGCAACTGGTTGCCGGGTGTCACCAGCCACGCCTCCCTGTCACCCACTGTCGCTAGCGATGTGCACGCGAACCGCTGCATTTGCCATCCATACGCGGGGTCATAGCCAGCGTCGTAGCGGTAGCGTTCGCCCGCGTCCACGAGCCAGATCTGCGCGGCCGTCCCGACGGACAGGTGGCTGATCGCAGCGCCGGGCCTCACCGCCGGAGTGGCGATCCATCGATCGCCTGCGCCGTCATAGCAATAGAGCGCACTTTTGGTTGCAGCGAAGACAGATCCGTCATCGCCACACGCCATCGCCACCAGCTGGGCGGGCGGCGAGCTGCGTGCTGCCCATTCGTCTACGAGGTTATCCCACTGATACCACTGGTCGGAGTTGCGCACCCAAATGAAGCCAGCGAGGCTCGCCACGACTTCGTGTATGCCCGAAGTCATTCTTGTCCAGGCCGTCGCAACGTCCGCGCTCACCACACAGCGATAGAGATCGTTCGCGATGCCCAGCGCCCAGCACGTCCCGTCGCTGCATGCCCACACTCCGACCGCCACTGCTCCATTGGGCAGGCGAGCGCTGACCCAGCCCGCGCTGGCCAGCCTCAGCAGATCTCCTTTGCTGGTGCACACCCATATGTTCTGAGCCGAGCCCACTGACACGTCTTGCGGACGACCGAACTGCGCTGGCACCGCCAGCACATCGACCCATTGCGACTGCTGGTAGCGCCTGAGCGTCTGGCCGAGCGCCTGTGGGATCGCAAGCACAGTCCCGTCCGACGCTGCCCCGACCGCAAGCGCCGGACCGCCCGGATCCGGAACCGCGATCCAGGGCGGTTCCAATCCCCATCGCCACACCGCATTGGCATCGCGCCCCCACAGCGTCCCGGTCGGCGTGGCGCTGAGCGCTAGTAGCGACGTCGGCGACGGATCGCTCGGAGGGCGCTCCGCGGCGCTGTGCTCAACGGACACCTGCGCCGCTGCCCCGCTCTCGACACGATTCCGACATGACGCGATGCTACGGCTCAGACTTGCGCGCCGCCATCGATTGGCGACGCACACATCGTCCTCGGCGTTATAGAGCGCCGCTGTTGCTCGCGCGTGTTTCTTGCTAACCACGAGGGGCACCGAGGGGCGCCGCGGAGGTCAACCACTTCTCACATGGTCAGGCCGCAGCCGCAGCCCCGAGCGGGAAGCGAACGCCGGTCAGCTCTTCTGAGACATCCCACAGGCGCCGTGCCACGTCGGTGTCCTGGGCGGCCTTGGAGCGCCCCACAAGCTTGGCCGGACCGCGCTGCTCCATGAAGCCACCGGGGCCCGCGAAGCTGTTGCCGGGGATGTCCGCGAGCGCGGCGTAGAGCGTCGGCAGCGCACCGCCGTCCTCGTCCTGGGCGAGCACGCGATTACCGACGGCGCTGAGCAGATCGAGCAGGCGGCGCTCGCTATGGAACTGCAGGTTGGTCGCCGCGTAACCGGGGTGGGCGGCAGTCGCCAGAACAGCCGAGCCCGCGGCATCCAGCCGGCGCTGCAGCTCGGATGTGAACAGCAGGTTGGCGAGCTTTGACTGCCCGTACGCACGCCACGCCGTATAGCCCTTACGCTCCCAGTTGAGGTCCTCGAAATCGATGCTGCCTATGCGGTGCCCGGTCGAGGACACCGTCACGACGCGGCCGGTGACGCGCTCGAGCAGCAGGTTGGTGAGCGCGAAGTGGCCGAGATGGTTGGTGGCGAACTGCAGCTCGAAACCGTCGGCGGTACGACCAAGCGGTGGCACCATCACGCCGGCGTTGTTGATCAGCAGATCGATGTCACCTTCCCATCCCGCCGCGAACTCGCGAACGGAGTGAAGACTCGCGAGATCGAGCTGGCGAACCTCGGTCTGGCCGGGCATCGCAGCGGCTGCCGCCTGCCCCTTGTCGACGGAGCGCACGGCGAGGACGACGCGGGCACCAGCCCCAGCGAGCGCACTGGCGGCCGCGCGGCCGATGCCGCTGTTGGCGCCGGTCACGATCACACTGCGACCGGCCATGTCAGGGATGTGTGTGTTGCTTGAAGTAGTCATGAGCAACAATGTAGACTATGACAACAATGGTGTCAACGACAACTTCCTACGCTAGCCTGCGAAACGGTGACTGAGCGCCCCTACCACCACGGCAACCTGCGCACGGCGCTGCTCGCGCAGGCCGAGCGCACCGTGCGCGAGCGCGGCGTTCAGGAGCTCTCGCTGCGTGAGCTGGCGCGCGAGATCGGCGTCAGCCACGGCGCTCCACGACGGCACTTCCCCGATCGCCAGGCTCTCCTCGACGCCCTCGCCGAAGCCGGGTTCGCGCGCCTCGGTGACGAGTTGCGTTTCGCAGTCGATAGCGCCGGACACGAATTCCAGGAGCGACTGCAGGCAACCGCGTCAGCGTATGTTCGCTTCGCCACGCGGGACGCTGCGCTGCTGGAGCTGATGTTCGCCGGCAAGCACGGCGAGCAGTCGGGGACGCTGCATGAGGCGGCTGATCGGGCCTTCGCGGTGATGCTCGAGCTGATCGAACAAGGTCAACACGAGGGTGCCTTGGAAGGCGGCCCGTCGGAGCGCGTCGGGCTCGTCCTGTTCGCCACCATTCAGGGCATCGCCGCGCTCGTCACCAGCGGCGTGATCGAGGCCGGCCAACTCGATGGGCTGGTCGCCGACGCAATCGCACACTTCCTGCGTGGCTCGCTGCCGCACGCAGCGCGTCGTTGACGGCGCCTGCTGGGGCGTATGGTCTGTCGATGGCAAAGGAGCCTTTGGGGACCGCGGCGGAGGAACATCTGAGCGTTTCCGAGCGGGCGGCTCGCGGCAAGGCCGCGCGGGCGCAAGCGCCGCGCTCCAGCCATGGCATCTTTGAGCCGGCGCCCAACCGCGTTGATCCGATCGCGCTACTCGAACGCCAAGCCAAGATGCGTGTGCCAGAGCTGGTGCCGATCCGCTACGGCCGCATGCTGGTGTCCGCGTTCGCGTTCTATCGGGGTGCGGCGATGATCATGGCCAGCGATCTGGCGAGCACGCCGCGCTCAGGCCTGACCGTGCAATGTTGCGGTGACGCGCACCTGTCGAACTTCGGCGTCTTTGCCTCGCCCGAGCGGCGGCTAGTGTTTGACGTCAACGACTTCGACGAGACGCTCCCCGGGCCGTGGGAGTGGGACGTCAAGCGCCTGGCCACGAGCATGGTCATCGCCTCGCGCGAGAACGGCTTTGCCGCCAAGCACCAGCACCGGATCGTGCTGGACACCGTCCAGGAGTATCGAACCGCGATGGCGCGTTTCGCGACTATGGAGAACCTCGAGCTGTGGTACGCCTACCTCGACATCGATGACACGCTCGGGGAACTCGGCTCGCAGCTGCATGCCAAGCTCGTCAAGCGAACCGCCGCGGCGCTGGCCAAGGCACGCACCCGCGACAGCATGTCAGCGTTCTCTAAGCTCACGCACGTCGTCGACGGCGAGGCGCGCATCGTCGCCGACCCGCCTCTGATCGTGCCGATCGACGACCTCGCGCATGGCAGCGAACGCGACGAGATGTTCGACGCCCTGCACGAGCAATTGCGCTCCTATCGCGCCACCCTGGAGCAAGATCGGCGCGTGCTGCTCGAGCAGTTCCGCGTCAGCGATTTCGCGCGCAAGGTCGTCGGGGTTGGGAGTGTCGGGACACGCGCCTGGATCGCGCTGCTCCTCGGTCGCGACGGGCACGATCCGCTGTTTCTCCAGCTCAAGGAAGCGCAGGCGTCCGTGCTCGAGGAGTTTCTCGGGCCGAGCGAGTTCGACGATCACGGTGAGCGAGTTGTCAGCGGACAGCGACTGATGCAGGCCAGTAGCGACATCTTTCTCGGCTGGCTGCATCTCGCGTCCGGGCTCGACGGCCGCCCGCGTGACTTCTACGTACGCCAGCTACGTGACCAGAAGGGCTCAGCTGAAATCGAGCAGATGACCCCCCGCGGTATGGTCACCTACGGCCGGATGTGCGGCTGGACGCTCGCCCGCGCGCACGCCCGCAGTGGCGACCGAGTCGCGATCGCGGCGTATCTCGGCAAGGGCTCCAACTTCGACCGGGCGCTCGTACGCTTCTCGCGCGCCTACGCCGAGCAGAACGAGCGCGACTACCAAGCTCTGGTGGCGGCGGTGAGCTCGGGACGGATCACCGCCGAGACGGGCGTGTGAGACGCGGTTCAACTCGGTGGCGAGAGCTCATGCGAGCGACCGTCATCCAGAGCGCCAGACCCAGCGGCATATGAGATCGGGTCCCCGCCCGCGCCGCGCAGGATCCAAGCGCAACCGACAGCGATGCACGCCCCGGCAATCGGGCCGAGCACGTAGACCCAGTAGCTGCTGAAGTCACCGCTCACGAGCGCCGGGCCGAAAGAGCGGACCGGGTTCATCGAGGTGCCGCTCACAGGTGCAGACCACAGGCCGGCCAGCGCTATGTATCCGCCTACGCCCAGCGCCGCGACGCGGCCAACGTTCTGGGCGGCCGAGGCCGTGCCCAGGATCACGCTCACGAGCACGAAAGTGAGAACAACCTCCATCAGCAGCGCTTGCCAGCTGGCATAACCCGGGCCGGGCAAGGTCGCACCGAGGTGCTGGATATTGCCGAACACCGCGTCCAGGAAAAGGCATGCCAGCGTGGCGCCGAGGAGCTGAACGAGCACGTAGCCAGGAAGGCGCTTCCACGGGAAGTCCCGGCGCAGCGCGAACGCGAGCGAGACGGCGGGATTCAGGTGGGCCCCTGAGACCGCGCCCATGAAGAGGATGATCGCCATGACCATCAGCCCAGGCGCCACCACGGCCGCGCTCAGGCTGATCTGGCCCTTGGCGTGGAGAATCCCTCCG